>ERZ1026852.39-NODE-39-length-93746-cov-12.790844_pt1 | contig 93746 bp, 72 predicted proteins | sample MGYA00380156_ERZ1026852 | MGnify/ENA primary metagenome ERZ1026852 (study PRJEB33269, sample SAMEA4719792) | human gut metagenome | biome: human-associated habitat; feature: organic feature; material: feces | place: Cameroon | collected 2013-10 ...
CAAGAAATCATAGCTTATTTTAATTGTTTATAACAACTTGGTGAAATCGTTTGCACATTCAAAGAATTATAAATACTTTTGCAATTCGAAAAAACAACATCTAAACAAGCAACATCTAACATAAATATCAAAACAAACAACATGAGAAAGTTATTTACCATTATCATCATGCTGGCAGCAATGTTGACTGTCAATGCACAAACCAATAAACAAGGCACTGCGCAAGCTAAGAATAAAACCACAACGCAAGCTAAGAATAAAACCACAGCGCAAGCCAAGAATAAAGCCATAAAGAATGAGTATCAGACACTGAAAGACATCTCATATATCAGCGCCGACGACACTTCAGCCTACCGCCGCGAACGCTGCAAACTAGACATCTACCTACCCACACAAAAGAAGGGTTTCAAGACCATTGTGTGGTTTCATGGTGGCGGACTTGAAGGCGGCAACAAAGAGTTTAGGCCCGAATTGATGAACAGTGGCTTTGCACAGGTGGCTCCTAACTACCGTTTGTTCCCTCGCTGCCAATGCCCCAACTACACCCGCGACGCTGCGGCTGCCGTAGCCTGGACACTCAAACATATTGCCGAATATGGTGGCGACCCTTCACAAGTGTATGTAGGCGGACACTCGGCAGGCGGCTATCTCACACTGATGCTGGCGCTTGACAAGACTTATTTGGCCGAATATGGTGTTGATGCCGACTCGATAAAGGGCTATTTTCCCGTGAGCGGACAGTGTGCTACCCACTACACCATACGCAAAGAGCGTAAGATATCGTTCACCTTACCCATTGTTGACAAGATGGCACCGCTGAACAATGCCCGCCGTCTGAACACAAATCTCACCCTTATCACTGGCGACCGCCGCTTGGAACAGATGTCGCGCTATGAGGAGAACCTCTACCTCAAGTCGGTGCTCGAGGGCATGGGCAACAAGTTTATCCCTATACACGAACTTAGCGGTTTCGACCATGGCACCGTACTTTCCCCCGCAGGCATGCTCATTCGCGACATTATGCAAAAGGACAAATAAAGACATGGGCATGATAAAAAGCGGCATCGACAAATACTAAGGAAAGCATATAGAAGCATTTACTGGCAAATGATGAATTGTCATTAAACAGTTCTGTTTTCTAATAAAACGATGTATTAAAGGCGAAAAAAACGAGCAACTATGCCTTTTTGTGCAAGACTTTCAGTAACTTTGCATACATTACAAGAAACAGACACTTATGAATGTAAAGGAACTCATCAACGATAACAACTCCTCGCGCCACTTCTCTTTCGAAGTATTACCGCCACTGAAGGGCAATGGCACGGGGTTTCTGTTCTCCACTATCGACAAGCTGAAAGAGTTTAACCCGCTGTATATCAATATAACCACCCACCATAGCGAGTATATTTACCGCGAACTGGAAAGCGGACAATATGAGCGTCTGCGTATTCGCCGACGCCCTGGCACAGTAGCCATTGCTGCTGCCATACAGAACAAATATAACATACCCGTCATACCGCACATTATATGTAGCGGAGCTACCACCGAAGATATAGAATACGAACTGCTTGACCTTCAGTTTCTCGGCATAGAGAACCTGCTACTGTTGCGTGGCGACAAGGCCAAAGAAGACAATCGTTTCAAGGCTACACCTGGCGGATACGAGCACACCACACAGCTTATACAACAGGTAAATAGTTTTAACGAGGGCTTCTTTGTCGATGGAACCCCCATAAAGCATCCAGGCAAACCATTCCATTTTGGTGTGGCCGCCTACCCCGAGAAACACGAAGAGGCGCCAAACCTGGAGATGGATATGCAATATTTGAAGATGAAACAAGATCTCGGTGCCGAATATGCCGTTACACAGCTGTTCTACGATAACCAGAAATACTTCGACTTTGTAGAGAAAGCACGCGCCAATGGCATCACCATCCCCATCATTCCAGGCATTAAGCCGTTTGCCAAGTTGTCGCAACTTACCGTAGTGCCCCGCACCTTCCATTGCGATTTGCCACAAGCCTTGACCACCGAGGCCATAAAATGTAAGACCGATGATGATGCCAAAGCCCTGGGCGTAGAGTGGACTACCGCTCAATGCCAAGAGCTATATAACGCTGGTGTAAAGAACATTCACTTCTACACAGTGTCGGCTGTCGACTCGGTATGCGAGGTTGCCAAACGCCTTTTATAAGTGTAACAAAGACAAAAGAAGAGGGAAACATCGACAAACAAGCCTCAAAACAACATATAAAAGAATAAGAAAACCCAACAAATAAAGCGCAATTATAATGAGCATTGATGAAGTAGTAGGACAGCAAGAAGCATGGCAACGCCTCATGCAGATGGAACAAGAAGACCGTCTGCCACACGCTATGCTTATCACTGGTCCGCAAGGATGCGGTAAGATGGCCATGGCCATGGCCTTTGCTGCACACCTGTTAAACAACAGTCAGCTGCTAAAGGGCTTCAACCACCCCGACCTGCACTTCACCTTTCCCACCATTAAGCCCGCCAACTCAGGTGCCGACTATAAGCCCGTGAGCGACGATTACATGGCACAATGGCGCGAGATGCTCACGCACGGCCCCTACTTCACCTTCGAACAATGGATGACGGCCATGGATGCCGCCAACCAGCAAGCCGTGATTACTGCTGCCGAAGCCGACAAACTAACGCGCGAACTAAGCCTCAAAGCCAGTCAAGGCGGCTATAAGGTAAGCATTATTTGGTTGCCCGAGCGCATGAATGCCACCAGCGCCAACAAGATATTGAAAACACTGGAAGAGCCGCCTCAGCGCACCATCTTCCTCATGGTAAGCGAAGAACCAGGCTTGCTGCTCGAAACCATTCTCAGCCGCACGCAGCGTTTCGCTATGAAACGCATCGACACCGCCGACATAGAACAAGCCTTACAACAACGTCGAGGCCTTGATGCCGATGCGGCGCACGCCATTGCTCGCGTGGCAGGTGGCAGTTGGATAAAGGCTATCGAAACCCTTGATACCAGCAACGAGAGCCACCAGTTTTTCGATCTCTTCACCCTCTTCATGCGTCTTTGCTACGGCCGCAAGGTAAAGGAGCTGAAGAAATGGGCCGAAACGGTGACCGCTTTCGGACGCGAGAAGCAGAAACGCATGCTCACCTACTTCTCTCGTATGGTGCGCGAAAGTTTTATGTACAACTTCCGCCAGCCCGACCTGTGCTACATGACGCCCGAAGAAGAGCAGTTTGCACGCAAGTTTTCACCCTTCATAAACGAGGCCAATGTAATTGAGATAAGCAATATGTTTCAGTTGGCCATACGCGACATCTCACAAAACGTAAACAGCAAAGTGGTGTTCTACGACATTGCCCTAAAGAACATTGTGGCGCTGATACGCAAGCCGTAAGCGCTAACATATAACTACCATCGGTGCTGATAAACAAGCCACATAACAAAAGAAAACAAAAAACGATATATACACCCGCCACGGCCCATAAATAAGAATAGGCCAAGGCAAAGATAAGAAAAACAATATGACAGATTTCAAGAACATGAAATTCAAGATATCACGAGGATGCGACCGCGGTTTCTGCCATCAGGCATGCGGACGTCAAGATAAGCAGCTCAACACCTACGACTGGCTGGCCGACGTTCCTGGAAACGAAGAGAGCACCGACCTCGTTGAGGTTCAGTTTAAGAACACACGCAAAGGTTATTACCACAACGTGAACAATATTGAGCTGAAGAAAGGCGACATCGTAGCTGTAGAGGCCAGCCCTGGCCACGACATTGGCGTGGTAACCTTAACAGGCCGCTTGGTAAAGTTGCAAATAAAGAAAGCCAACCTCAAGTCGGCCGACGAAATAAAGCGCGTATACCGCATTGCCAAGCCAGTAGATATGGAGAAATATCACGAGGCAAAGAGCCGCGAGCACGGCACCATGATACAAAGCCGACAGATAGCCAAAGATTTGGGCCTACAGATGAAGATAGGCGATGTTGAATATCAGGGTGATGGAAATAAGGCCATCTTCTACTACATTGCTGATGAACGTGTCGACTTCAGACAGCTTATCAAGGTGCTGGCCGAAACCTTCCATGTGCGCATTGAGATGAAACAGATTGGTGCACGTCAAGAGGCAGGCCGTATTGGCGGAACAGGTCCTTGCGGTAGAGAGCTGTGCTGTGCCACTTGGATGAAAAACTTTGTAAGCGTGAGCACCAACGCCGCTCGCTTTCAAGACATTTCGCTCAACCCACAGAAGTTGGCGGGCCTATGCGCAAAGCTGAAATGCTGCCTCAACTATGAGGTTGACGACTATGTAGAGGCAGGACGCAAGATGCCGAGCCGCGAGCTGACCCTCTTCACACAAGACAACGAATATCACTTCTTCAAGAGCGATATTTTGGCTGGCACGGTCACCTACTCTACCGATAAGAAGTTGGCTGCCAACCTCGAGACCATCAGCGCTCAGCGTGCCATCGAGGTGATAGAGCTAAACCGCAAGGGCGAGAAACCCCTATCGCTGCTTGAAAACGGCAAGATAAAAGAGTCGGCGAAGCCCATCGACCTCTTGGCCGATGCCGATATCAGCCGCTTCGACAAGTCGAAAAAGAAGAAAAAGAACAAAAGCAGAGAGGGCAACCGACAAGGAAAGCCTCAGCCTAAAGGCGAAAGAAACGCACAGCAGCAACCTAAGGGTGCGGCACAAGGAGCAAGCCAAGGACAGGCACAGGGACAAAATCAAGGACCCGCCCAAAATCAAGGTCAGGGACAAAATCAAGGACAAGGACAAAATCAGGGTCAGAGTCAAGGACAAAGGCCGAGACAGCGTCAAGGTAGACCACAAGGGGTACGCCCCAGAGCAAAAGGGGCCGACCGCAATGCGTCAAACAATACACCCAACACCCCCAACACCCCCAACACCCCCCACGACACCCACAATGGTGGCGGGCAAGCCTAACAAAGAACGCAAGTTATGAAGAAAAGTCTTTGGCAATGGGCAGGAGTGGCACTGATGCTCACCTTGCTTGCAGCCTGCATTGGCAATAAGGTGTATTACCGCTACGACCACACGCCCCTAAACGGCTGGGAGAAGAACGACACGCTCACCTTCAGCGTGCCAAAGATGCCAACCGAGGGTTTGTATAACAGTCATTTACTGCTGCGTGTGAGCCAAGGTTATCCCTTTATGAGCCTTGCGCTGATCGTAGAGCAAACTATATTGCCGTCGCACCAAACGCACACCGACACACTGAAATGCCGTCTTATTGACGAAAGAGGGCGTACAAAAGGCCAAGGTTTGAACTATTATCAGTATTCGTTCCCCATCAACAGCATGCATCTGCAGGCGGGCGACTCGCTACAGATAAAGGTTCGTCATGATATGAAACGCGAGATTCTGCCTGGTGTAAGCGATATTGGCATACAGATAGTGCGCCAGTAGCAGCGTAATAATAACCATACGGCTAAGCTGCAACGCTGGTAACACGTGGCGCACAGCAATAGCTTAAAGCACATAAAAAAGGCTGAACTCAAGATCACACCTGAGTTCAGCCTTTTTTTGTTTATCACATATATATAATGCTTACCATATTATAGATAACGTTTACCCCTATTATATATAAATAGGTATAATTTTATCCTTAGTATATATAAGTATAATTTTACCCGTATTATATATAGGTATAATTAGTGCATTGCCCTTACGTCTGCACCATATTGCGACCTGCATCAAGGCGCAAGAAGATGAACAGCAAGATGGTGAAGCCCCATAACGACGAGCCACCATAACTAAAAAATGGCAGCGGGATGCCAATAACAGGCGTCAGGCCCAGCACCATACCCACATTAATAAACACGTGAAAGAGGAACACACTCATCACACAATAGCCATAAATGCGTCCAAAGGCGAAGGGTTGTCGTTCGGCCAAATGTATAAGCCGTAGGATAAGAGCCAAGAACAGGAGCAACACTGCGGCCGACCCCAAGAAGCCTTCCTCTTCGCCCACGGTACAGAAGATAAAGTCGGTGTCTTGCTCGGGCACAAACTTCAGTTTCGTTTGGGTACCATTCAAAAAACCTTTGCCTTGCAATCCGCCCGAGCCAATAGCTATTTCGCTTTGATGCACATTATATCCTGCGCCCGCAATATCTTCGTCAAGACCCAGCAACACGTTGATACGCACACGCTGGTGGGGCTGCATAACATCGTTCAGCACATAGTTGGCCGAATAAAAGAACACGATAGAGCCCAATGAGAAGAGCAATATATAGAAGTAATTGCGCAAGCGGTTGCCCAGCCACTGCAGCAGAAAGAACACCGCCATCAGCGCACATACAACAAGCTGCACGATAACCACATTGAAGGGGATAACAAACTCGGAGAACAGCACCGCCAGCACCGTAGCGCCAATGGCATAGGCCAATAGCAACACGGCTTGGCGCCGATTGTTACAATACACATCAATCATACAGGCCGAAAACACCTGCACCAGCAGCAACACCACAAAGGTGCCCACCGAGGTAGGCGTATCAAACAGCAACACGTCGGCATACTTAATGCCCACCACAAAATAAATAACCATGGCCACACCCGTAAACAATATGCTGCCAGGCATGCCTTCGCGGTACAACATGAGCGAGAAAGCCAGATAAACCAATGCCGATCCTGTTTCGCGCTGCCCTACGATGCACAACATGGGCAACAAGATGATGCCACAAGCAGCAGCAAAGTGGTGCCAATTGTGTATAGAGAAATTGTAAGCGCTCATCAGTTTGGCCAAGGCCAACGCCGTTGCAAACTTACCAAACTCGGCAGGCTGCAGACGCAAAGGCCCTAAAACCAGCCACGAGTGCGAACCCTTGATATCGTGAGGGTTGAAGATTGTGGCAAAGAGCAGCAATATCAGTATGCCATAGATGACAAAGGATAGCGAGTCGAGAAACTTAAAGTCGAGCATCAAGATAACGAAGCCCAAACATATTGACGTGCCTATCCAGATAATCTGCATGCCCGAGCGTGTGCCAAGGCTAAAGATATCGTTGTCGCCATACGTGTAGCTGGCACCACACACGCTAATCCAGCCAAAGACCAGCAGGGCCAGGTATAGAAAAATGGTTACCCAGTCGAGCGATCGCAAGATGCTATTATTTCCGTTTGTTGGTTGTGCCATAACTTGTTATTACTGTTTACTTTCAATACGAATGGGCTCTTTGCGTGGTTTTGCCACAGCCGCATTGCCCTTCACATTTTTTGCGTTCTTCGCGTTTTTACCTTTCACTTTAGCCTTAGCGGCCTCTTTAACCATTTGTTTTTTCTTTGCTGCCTCTACGGCCTTAGCCTGTGCAGCCTTTTCTTTGGCTGCCTTTTCCTTTGCTTCTTTCGCCTTTTCCTTTGCCGACTTTTGTTCAACAAAGCGAGCGCCATAGCCTATGCGTCGTTTCTGCATTTCGGCAGCTTGAGCCTCGCTGGCGGGCGACAGTTTGCCATGTAGATATTGTTCCATCATCAGTCCGCCTATAGGCACGCCATAGTCGGCACCCCATCCACCATTTTCTACATACACCGCAATGGCTATTTTCGGTTTGTTCATAGGTGCAAAGCCCATAAACACCGAGTGGTCGTGACCACGGTTCTGCGCAGTACCCGTCTTACCACATGCCTCAAAATCATACTGGGCCAAACGTCGACAGGTGCCTTTCAAGGCCGACGAGCGCATGCCCGCCACCACATACTCGTAGGCACGAGCCGATGCCTTGGTTTGATGGCGACGTGTATATAGTGTGTCGAGGGGTTCGCCCTTCACCTTACGCACCACGTGTGGCACATAATAATAGCCACGGTTAGCAATGGTGGCGCCTAGATTGGCTATCTGAAGCGGTGTAAGCGTTACCTCACCCTGTCCGATAGAAATACTGATAATGGTAAGTCCGTTCCACGATCCATGATAGTTGCGGTCGTAATAGTCGGCATTAGGTATCATGCCTCGCTTCTCGCCAGGTAGATCAATGCCCAACTTATAGCCGAAGCCCATGCTCACCATATAGTCGCGCCATGTGGTCATGGCATCTTGCACGTTGTGATATCGCTTGCGGTTGCCCATCATATAATAGAGGCCCCAGCAGAAGTAGCCGTTGCACGAGGTGCTAAGCGCGTCGACCAAGGCGATAGGCGCAGGATGCGAGTGGCAGCCCACATGCAAACCGCGATAATAGAAGCCTCGATGACAGGGGAATGCCGTGCCAGGCGTAACGATACCCTCGCTCAAGAACGTTAGGGCTTGCGAGGTTTTAAACGTTGAACCCGGTGGATACAAGCCCATGATGCTGCGGTTAAGCAACGGCTTCCACAAGTCGTGTTGCAGCATACGGTGGCTCTTTCCGCGCGAGCGTCCCACCATGATGCGGGGGTCGTAGGTGGGCGACGACACCATAGCCAGCACCTCGCCCGTTGAGGGTTCGATGGCCACAATACTGCCTATCTTGCCTTCGAGCAAGCGCTCGCCTAAGGCTTGGAGATTAAGGTCGATACTGAGGGTGAGGTCCTTACCCGCCACAGGTCGGCGGTCGTACTTGCCATTTAGATATTTTCCTTGAATACGTCCGCGAGCGTCGCGCAGCAATATCTGCACACCTTTCTCGCCACGTAGCTCCTTTTCATAATATTTTTCAATACCCAACTTGCCTATATAATCGCCTGGCTGATAGTAAGGGTCGTCTTCAATATCGCTTGGCGACACCTCGCCCACATCGCCCAGCACGTGTGCGGCATAAGGATACTGATACTGGCGTATGCTGCGACGTTGCACATAGAAGCCAGGAAAGCGGAATATTTTTTCTTGAAAGACAGAAAACTCTTGGTTTGAAAGTTGGCTCATGAACAACTGCTGTGTGAAACGCGAATAGCCGGGGTTCTTGCGCCGGTCTTTAATGTCGTTCATGCGCTTGATAAAAAACTCTTTAGTGATGCCCAACGACTGGCAGAAGTCGAGGGTGTCGAGGCGTCCGCTCTCCTCGTTCATCACCACCATAATGTCGTAGGCGGGCTGGTTGTATACCAGCAGTTTACCATTACGATCGGTAATGGCGCCACGCGACGGATACTCTACCTTTTTCAGAAACGCGTTACTGTCGGCGTTCTTCTTATAGTCGTCGCTCATCAGCTGGAGCGTAAACAAGCGCACCAGATAAATGAAGACGATGACAATAGCCACACCGCCAATGACGTAACGTCGGTTCTCAAGGTTGAAATCCTTCATCTGCTAAAAATCTTGCTATCTATAATATATAAAAAGGTGTAATGTTGGGGGGGGGAGTTATTTTCTTCTGAAATTGTCAATCACCAATATCAAGACAAGGGTGAGCACCATGCTGCCCACCACCGAGGCCAGCCACTGCTGCCAATTGAAGAAATTAAAAGCTTCGAGACTGAAGAACAGCAAACAGTGCACCAAGACGAGGACGAAGGTATAGAACGTATACTTCATAGGGCCCAGCGTACGAAGAGAGGGGCGGAAGTCGTCGGCATAGTCTTGCTGTATAAACAGCGGCAAGAGGTAGGGCTGCAACAGGCCCACTACCGTCATTGAGGCGGCAGCCACACCAGGAGTATCTGAGAAGATGTCGACACTCATACCCATGGCAAAGCACCACAGCAATGTGAGCCATCGTGGCTGATGGCGACGTATAGGCATGGCAAAATAAACATACAGCAAGGGCGTAGCATACCCAAACAGGTGTATATGGTTGAGCACCAGCACCTGTACGAGCAGCAAGACGATGAAGAACACTATGTTACGTATCCAGTCTAAACTCATAGCTCAAAGAAAATAAATAAGAAAGAATTAGTTGCGCAGACGCAGCGAGTCGTTAGCTGCCTCGAGCAGCTTTACGCGCTCGGCCACCTCGGCATCGGTAATAACGCACACATCGCGCAGGTTACCAAAGTCGGTGGTGAGTTTTATGCGAAGACGATACGACAGTCCGTTAGCCGAATTATACACACGCATCACCTTGCCCACAAGCATGCCCGGAGGGAAGACCGACGAATAGCCACTGGTAACGATGACGTCGCCAATGCGAAAACGTGCATGACGGGGCACATCGTCGAGGTAAGCCTCGTCGGGCACACCACCAAACCAATGCAAGTAGCCAAAATAGCCACGGCCACGAATGGCACAACTGATGTTCGACTTGGAGTTGAGCACGGGGATAACCACCGAATAATGGGCCGACGTGAGATAAACAATGCCCACAATGCCTGTGCCGCAAACCACACCCATATCTTTTTTCACGCCATCGGCCTCGCCTTTATCAATGGTGATAAAGTTGTTAAGGCGGTCGAGCGAGCTGCTCACCACGCGGGCGGGCACCGATTGATAACGGTTTGTTTGGTTGTTTTGCAAGCGCTGCAGGTACGACGAGTCGGCCGTTGCCTCAGCATGTTCTTGTGCCATACGTGCCACCTCGCGTTCAAGATATACATTGCGTTGCGTGAGCTGGCGGTTCACCGTTACGAGCGAGAAATATTGGCCCACAGCGGCACTGGCCTCGTACACCCTTCCTGAAACGGCATTGGCCGACGAGAACCACACACTGCCCTGATAGCTGTTATATTTAAACAGCAACACAGCACTGATAACCTCAAGCAGCACAAAAACGAACCAGTGGTTATGGCGTGCAAGAAAATCAAGAAGATTTCGCATAATTATTAAAAGCAAAAAGTAAAAAGGTGCTGAATGTTCGTCACCTTTTTACTTGTTACCTTTTTCTACTTGTGTGTGTATTTACCTAATTAATGATTGTCATCGCATCAAGAACGAGAAGCGTCCGATGTTCTTCAAAGCGATGCCAGCACCCTTAGCCACACTGTGCAAGGGGTCTTCAGCAATGTGGAACGGGATGTTGATCTTATCGGTCAGACGTTTGTCAAGACCGCGCAACAACGCGCCACCACCGCTAAGATAGATACCGTTCTTTACGATGTCGGCATACAGCTCGGGCGGTGTGTTCTCAAGAGCCGAGAGCACAGCGTTCTCTATCTTGGCCACGGTCTTATCAAGACAGTGGGCAATTTCTTGATAGCAAACGGGCACCTCCATAGGCAGAGCAGTGATACGGTTTGGTCCGTGCACCACAAAGTCTTCAGGAGCCTGGTCGCCCAATTCGGTAAGGGCCGAGCCAACGTGTATCTTGATACGTTCGGCCATACGCTCGCTCACCTTCACATTATGCTGGCGGCTCATATATTCTTGAATGTCGGCAGTAAGGTCATCGCCAGCGGTACGAATTGAGTTGTTCGACACGATACCGCCCAACGAGATGACAGCAATCTCGGTGCTACCACCACCTATATCTACAATCATGTTGCCCTCGGGGGCCTCTACATCAATACCGATACCAATAGCAGCAGCCATTGGTTCGAAGATGAGGTACACGTCGCGGCCATCGGCATGCTCAGCGCTATCGCGCACGGCACGCAGCTCTACCTCAGTACTGCCTGAGGGCACGCCTATCACCATACGCAATGAGGGGGTGAAGAGGCGGCTACCGGTGTGCACCATTTTAATCAGTCCGCGCATCATCTGCTCGCAGGCTGTAAAGTCGGCAATAACGCCATCGCGCAAGGGGCGAATGGTACGAATATTGTCGTGCGTTTTCTCATACATCATCTTTGCCTTGTTACCTACCGCAATCATCTTGTCGGTGCGGCGGTCAAGGGCTACGACAGAAGGTTCGTCAACCACAATTTTATCATCACTGATAATGATGGTGTTGGCCGTACCCAGGTCAATAGCTATTTCCTGTACGAATGAAAAAAATCCCATATCTACATTAAAATTACAATTACTTCTTCAGGAACCAGTTGTGAATGGCTGTATCGTAATGGCTGCTCACACCAAAGGCACGCTCAGCAAACATCTTACGATCGGCCAAGTCGGTCTCGGCACCCTTCTTGTTCAAGATATCGAGCAGAACGCTATATTCGGCCTTGCTGGGAACAATTACCACATCGTTGAAGTTTTTAGCACCAGCACGAATGAGCGAGATGCCACCTATATCAATCTTCTCAATGATGTCGGCCTCAGAAGCACCGCTGGCAACAGTCTGCTCGAAGGGATAAAGATCAACGATAACGAGGTCGATCTCAGGAATTTCATATTCGGCCATCTGCGAGCGGTCGCCTTCATTGTTGCGACGGGCAAGGATGCCGCCGAAAATTTTGGGATGCAGCGTTTTTACACGACCACCCAAAATTGAGGGATAAGTAGTCACGCTCTCTACAGCCTGACACTCATAACCTAACGACTCGATAAACTGCTGTGTACCACCTGTAGAGAGAAAATTTACACCTTCAGCATTCAGCTTGGCCAGCAATTCGTCCAAGCCATCCTTATGAAAAACCGATACCAATGCGGTCTTGATTTTTTTTGTTTCAGCCATATTTTTTATTATAATACTGTATTTGCTTGCAAAAATACTAAATTTTCACGATATAAGCTTTCTTCTTTCTTCCTTTTTATATGGGCAAAGCCTTTTTTTGTTCTAATTCAAGACAACAACGAAAAAAACAGCAAAAAAACCTATAAAAGCAAAAGAGGTTGAAGTATTAAAACCTCAACCTCTTTTTATCATCGTAGCGGGACCCAGGATTGAACTGGGGACCTCATGATTATGAATCATGCGCTCTAACCAGCTGAGCTATCCCGCCATCGTTGTTTAGCGGGTGCAAAGATACTACATTTTTGTTAACCGCCAAAACTTTTTGCAAAAAAATATCGATTTAATGGTATATTTTTGTAATTTTGCGCTCAGAAAGCCATTAAATCAATTCTATTAAACAACTTTTAGTTCTATGACATTACAAAAACTAGAGATTGAACAAGCGTTGAAATCGAAGGCACCAGCCATTATCTGGAACCTTATCAGCACTGCCGATGGCATGACACGCTGGCTGGCCGACACGGTAACACAAGAAGGCGATATGCTAACCTTTCACTGGGGACACGAATGGGACCACAACGAACAACGCACTGCACATATTATATATAAGAAGAAGCAACACGCCATACGCTTCGTGTGGATGGACGAAACAGCGCCCGAATTTTACGTAGAACTAAAGATGCAACGCAGCGACATCACCAACGATTTTGTACTCAGCATTACCGACTTTGCCGAAGATGGCGACATGGAATGGCTACAAAGCATCTGGGAACGCAATTTTAAACGACTGGAACGCACGGGGGTGCTGTAACCACTACCCCCTCTTTTCTCTTCATCAAGAGGATAACTACGCCGATGGAAAGCAGCGTTAACGAACCTTAAATTATTAACATTTCACGCTCGTCTCAAATCTTCAATCTAGAAAAACGCAGCTCATGTTCTTCAACACGTTTTTCTTTTTCCAAATTTTACACCATGTTTTACAGCACAAAAACAGGGCTATCACACACTTTTTTACACCCTTCTGATTTGTAAAACCCATGCTTTCACCTCCTGAAACCCATGCTTTCACCACCTAAAATGCCGCATTTCACAAGGTAAAACCCATGGTTTCGCGAAACGCAACCCGCGAGTTCAGTTTTTTGATACCACTATAAAATTTTTCATCTCTATAACACACTCGTACACATCACATTACAAGCGCAATAGCCCTAATACCTGTATTTCCGCATATTTACGTCCACGCAATTTTTATTTTCAAACGTGGCCATTCTACGGCATTACGATTTTAACAATTAAAGAAGATTTGTCGCGACATTTGTTAAACAACGTAAAAAGACACAAAATACTTTTCTACGCATTACAAAAAAAAAACAAGCGTAAAAACAAAAAAATAACAACTTTGCTTATCCGCATCGCCACAATAATAAAAAAAGCAAAACAGCAAAGCATTTCATTTTTTTATACTAACTTTGCACAGTCGTACCCCACCCCACCTCATTGGGCACGACAACAAAGATAACAACATGCTTCGTATCAAGAAATTAGACATATTCATCGCCAAACAGTTTGGCTTGCTCTTCATAGGCACCTTCTTCATCTGCCAATTTGTGCTGATGATGCAGTTTTTGTGGCGATATATCGACGAGCTGATAGGTAAAGGCATCTCGCTTGATGTCATGGCGCAATTCTTTTGGTATATGGGCCTCACCCTTGTGCCTCAAGCATTGCCACTGGCCATTCTGCTGTCATCTCTCATCACCTTTGGTAACCTGGGCGAAAGCTGCGAGCTCACAGCCATCAAGGCTGCCGGCATCTCGCTGATGCAGGCTTTCCGCTCGCTCATCACCATCACAGTAATAATCTGTCTCACCTCGTTCTACTTTCAGAACACGGTGGCACCCAACTCTAACCTGAAGATGTATCAGCTGCTGCTGTCGATGAAGCAAAAAAGTCCCGAACTGGAAATTCCAGAAGGCATCTTCTATGATGGCATACCTAACTGCAACATCTATGTGCAGAAAAAAGACCTTACCACAGGCAAGCTATACGGCATCATGATTTACCGCATGACAGGCAGCTATGAAGACCAAGCCATCATCTTGGCCGACTCGGGCATGCTGCAAGCCACGGCCGAAAAGAAACACTTGGTGATGAGCCTATGGAGCGGCGAATGGTTTGAAAACATGCGCTCACAAGAGTTGGCGGGCAGTGCCTCGGTGCCTTACCGTCGCGAAACGTTTATCACAAAACGTATTGTGCTCGACTATGACGGCGACTTCAGCATGACGGATGCCGCATCTATCTCAAACGATGCTCGTACCAAGAGTTTGGCACAGATAAAACACGATGCCGACTCGCTAAAACACGACTATGACAGCATAGGACGTGCCTACTATAAAGACGATAAAATTATGGTGTATCGCACACCACAACTCACAAAAGAACGCGTAGAGAAAGCCGAAAAAATGGCTAAGACAGCGACATTCAACGTCGACTCGGTGTACAGCAGACTCTCTATAGCCGACAAACAACGCATGCTGAGCATGGCACAAATGGAGGTGCAATCGAGAACGACCGACCTCGACTTTAAAGGCATGGTGATGGAAGACGGCGACCACATGATACGTCTGCATAAGATATATGCCATCGACAAATTCACGTTGGCGCTCTCGTGTCTTATCTTCTTCTTCATTGGGGCACCGCTGGGCGCCATCATCCGAAAAGGCGGACTGGGATTGCCCGTGCTCATCTCGGTGCTGGTGTTCATCATCTTCTACATTCTCGACAGCACAGGTATGAAGATGGCACGCGGTGGCATGTGGACAGTATGGTTTGGTAAGAGTCTGGCATCGGCCGTACTCATACCCACAGCGGCGTTTGTAACGTATAAAGCGCTGAACGACACAGCCGTATTCAACATGGACCAGTGGAAGGAATTAGGACGCAAAGCCTTAGGACTGCGCCTGAAACGAAGCATCTACAAAAAAGAGGTTATCATTGAAGACCCTGCCTACACGGCCGACTGTGAAACGCTGGCCTGCATCAGCCACGACATAGAGGCGTATGCACAACGACATCAGCTAAAACGGGCGCCACACTGGGTAAAGGTGTTCTTCAAATACCGACCCGACCACGAAATTGAACGTATCAATAACGAACTGGAACGTGTGATTGAAGACCTGTCGAACTCGAAAGACCGACTGGTGATTGCCGACCTGAACGCCTACCCCGTGCTGTCGGTAAAAGCACACACACGGCCCTTTGAACATCGTTGGCTAAACATCGTGTCGGCGGTCATCATACCATTAGGACTGTTCTTCTACTTCCGCATGTGGCGCTTCCGCCTGCGTCTGAACAAAGACCTCAAGGTTATCTTGGCCACCAATGAAACCATTACAAAGCATATCAACGAGATATCAAAATAAAACAACATATAGACCTACACCTTATTATATATAATAGAGAAGGAAGGCAAAACATAACGTCAAATAAATAAAAAGATAAAGATAGATATGGGAGACTTCAAACTCAGCAGCATCGAAGATGCAGTGAAAGACTTTCAAGAAGGTAAATTTGTAATTGTGGTTGACGACGAAGACCGCGAAAACGAAGGCGACCTCATCATAGCAGCCGAGAAAATAACACCTGAAAAGGTAAACTTCATGCTGAAAAACGCAAGGGGCGTGCTCTGCGCACCTATCACACTGTCAAGATGTGAAGAGCTTGACCTGCCACACCAGGTGAGCGACAACACTTCAATGCTTGGCACACCATTCACCGTAACGGTTGACAAACTGGAAGGATGCTCGACAGGCGTATCGGCACACGACCGAGCTGCTACTATTCAAGCGCTGGCCGACCCCAAGTCGACACCACAAACCTTCGGACGCCCCGGACACATCAACCCTCTCTACGCACAAGACAATGGCGTGCTGCGACGCTGCGGACACACCGAAGCTGCCGTTGACCTCTGCCGCCTGGCTGGTCTGTATCCTGCGGGCGCATTGATGGAAATAATGAACGAAGATGGCACCATGGCACGTATGCCCGAACTGCAAAAGATGGCTGAAGAATGGGGTATGCGCATCATCACCATCAAAGACTTGATTGCATACCGCCTGAAAAAGGAAAGAATTATTGAGGTGGGCGAAGAGGTTGACATGCCTACCGAGTATGGTCACTTCCGCCTTATCCCCTTCCGTCAGCAAAGCAACGGCATGGAACATATGGCACTGGTGAAGGGCGAATGGAATGAAAACGAACCTGTATTGGTGCGCGTACACTCGTCATGCGCCACAGGCGACATCTTAGGCAGCAAGCGCTGCGACTGCGGCGAACAGCTGCACAAAGCCATGCAAATGATTGAGAAAGAAGGCAAAGGCGTGCTGATTTATATGCAACAAGAAGGTCGTGGCATCGGTTTGATGAACAAAATTGCGGCCTACAAACTGCAAGAAGAGGGATACGACACCGTCGACGCAAACGTACATCTGGGCTTCCAGCCCGACGAGCGCGACTATGGATGCGGTGCACAAATGCTGCAACATCTGGGTGTGCATAAGATGCGACTGATGACCAACAACCCCGTGAAACGCGTAGGACTGGAAGCCTACGGACTGGAGATTGTTGAAAACGTGCCCATCGAAACGACACCCAACATTTACAACGAACGTTATCTGAAAACAAAACGCGACCGCATGGGGCATATATTGCACCTGAAATAAACAAAACAATAAGAACGGGGAAACAGAGAAAACAACAACAAAATGTCGGCTCTGCTTCCCCGTTTTCTCTTTTATGATACAGAGGCGCAAACTATAGTTTGCAAAAAGAAAGGAATACGATAAAAAATACACGTTTTTTAAGCATTCCTACCTAAAATTGTGCCATAATTGTTTCGTCGTAATGAATAAAATGCGTAAATTTGCATGAAAGATTTAAACACTCAGAATAAACATGGCACAATTATCTGAAAGACTGAACCGTCTTGCACCTTCAGCCACACTGGCAATGTCGCAGAAAAGCAGTGAAATGAAAGCACAGGGCATCGACGTCATCAACATGAGCGTCGGAGAGCCCGACTTCAACACGCCCGAGCCTATCAAAGAGGCGGCGAAGAAAGCTATTGATGAAAACTACTCACGCTATTCACCAGTACCTGGCTATCCCGACTTAAGAAAAGCTATCGTCAACAAACTGAAAAACGAGAACAATCTCGATTACACCACTGACGAGGTGCTTGTGTCAAACGGTGCCAAACAAAGCGTATGCAACACCATCATGGCGCTGGTAAACGATGGTGAAGAGGTTATTATACCTGCTCCTTACTGGGTAAGCTACCCACAAATGGTAAAACTGGCAGGCGGAGAACCCATCATCGTAAACGCTGGATTTGAGCAGAACTTCAAGATGACAGCCGAACAGCTGGAAGCGGCCATCACGCCCAAAACACGCATGCTCATTCTATGCTCGCCCAGCAATCCTACGGGCAGCGTCTACTCAAAAGAAGAACTTGAAGCACTGGCCAATGTCATCAAAAAACACGAAGGCATGTACGTGCTGGCCGACGAAATATACGAACACATTAATTATATCGGCCACCACGAAAGCATCGCACAGTTCCCTGGCATGAAAGAACGCGCCATCATCGTAAACGGCGTGTCAAAAGCTTATGCCATGACAGGATGGCGCATAGGCTTCATCGCCGCACCACAATGGATCGTAAAAGGATGCAACAAGCTGCAAGGACAATACACCAGCGGACCATGCTCGGTAAGCCAAAAAGCAGCCGAAGCAGCATACACACTGCCACAAGACTGCGTAGAAACAATGCGCCAAGCATTTGAACGACGTCGCAACCTGATCGTAGAACTGGCAAAAGAAATACCCGGACTGGAGGTGAACAAACCCGAAGGTGCCTTCTACCTCTTCCCAAAATGCAGCAGCTTCTACGGAAAAACGGATGGCACACACACCATCAACAATTCTACCGACTTGGCCATGTATCTGCTTGAAGTAGGACACGTTGCCACTGTTGGAGGCGATGCCTTCGGCGATCCTGAATGTTTCCGCATGAGTTATGCCACAAGCGATGACAATATTCGCGAAGCAATGACACGAATCAAGAACGCATTGGCAAAGCTCAAATAAAAATATGTTAAAGCACCACCTTTCATGTGATTATTCGGCTTAATTTGTTACCTTTGCAAGCAAGTTGTAAAGCAGCTAAGAAGAATTGGCCTTAACAAATTGTGCAAAAAGGGCAGCTAAGCCGAACAGTCATTAACTCATGCATAATCACCCCAACATGAGAAAGACGTGCCCCAAAAGCCCAAACAAAAGAGAAATATTAACCAATAATAACTTTTCAAATTCTAAAAAATTATGGCAACTACACAAGCAAAAGCGAATCCCAAGAAAAAGAATTCGGGATTCCAGGGAGTTAGAGATGCAATTTGGATCATCATTGCATGTTTCATCCTCGCAGTATGTTTCTTCAATTTCGTGCTCGGTAACCCCGACAACTTCGTTGGTGGCGACCCCGCAAATGCAGTTAAGGACGGTAGCCTCCTCGGTACAGTGTACAAAGGTGGTGTCGTGGTTCCTGTGATTATCACACTGCTCTTCACCGTTATCGCACTGTCTATCGAGCGTTACTTCGCTCTCCGCACCGCTTTCGGTAAGAGCTCACTCACCAAGTTCGTCATCTCAGTTAAGCAGGCTATCAACGCTGGCGATATGGCTAAGGCACAGCAGATCTGCGACAAGCAGCAGGGATGTGTTGCTAACGTAGTAGGCGCTTCTATCGCTGCTTACAAGGAGATGGAGACTCTTCCTAACCTGAAGCGTGCACAGAAGGTAGCTAAGATTCAGCAGGCTCACGAAGAGGCCACTCAGCTCGAGATGCCTACCCTGCAGATGAACATGCCTATCATCGCTACTATCGTTACCCTCGGTACTCTGACCGCTCTGTTCGGTACTGTAGTAGGTATGATCCGTTCATTCGCCGCTCTGGCTTCTGGTGGTGGTGGTGACTCACTCCAGCTGTCTGAAGGTATTTCTGAGGCCCTTGTAAATACCGCTTCTGGTATTTTGACATCTTGGGTCGCAGTAGTCGCTTACAACTACTATTCAAACAAGATCGACAAGCTGACATACGCTCTCGACGAAGTAGGTTACACTATTGCTCAGACATACGAAGCAAACCACGCAGACGAAGCTTAATTTTACTAACCCTTTAAAACATTTATCATTATGGGTAAAGTAAAAGTTAAGAAAGCGGACGTCTGGATTGACATGACTCCTATGTCCGACGTGATGGTCCTCTTGCTTACATTCTTCATGTTGACATCAACATTCGTGAAGAACGAAGCAGTGAAGGTCGTTACTCCGGGCTCGGTATCTGAAATCAAGGTACCGGAGACAAACGTCTTGACGGTGCTCTGCGATAAGGAAGGCCGAATCTTCGTGGGAATGGATAATCCCCGCAAGATGGGCGATCTCGTTCAGGGCATGGCCGACCAGTATGGTGTACAGCTCAATAAAAAGCAGTTTGAAACTGCACAGGGTGCTGCCTCTATCGGTGTCGACATGCAAGAGCTGAGCAACGCGCTCAGCCAGGGCGATAAGTTGAATGAATTCCAGGCTGCCAAAGGTATCCCCACTGACAGCACAGAGACAGGCTCAAAGATGAGCCAGTTCCAAGACTGGATTAAAATGGCACGCGACAACAACGGTTCAGACATGAAGCTCGCCATCAAGGCTGATGCTGGTACTCCGTACAAAGTCATCAAGAAGATGATGTCTGAGCTCCAGGATATGAACGAAAACCGTTACTATCTGATCACGTCGCTTAAATCAAATTCGGAGGATTAAGACATGGCTAAGAAAAAAGCAAGCAGACAGAAAAAAATGAACACCCGCGTGGACTTCACGCCTATGGTGGACATGATGATGCTTCTTATCACGTTCTTCATGCTCTGTACATCACTGGCTAAACCCCAGACGATGAATTTGACTATGCCAAGTAACGATGAGAACATCTCTGAAAAGGACCGCAATGCGGCCAAAGCTTCTCAAACAGTTACCATCTACGTTTGTGGAAACGATAAGATCTACCACGTGGACGGTATCCCCAACTACGCTGATCCCAACTGTCTGAAAGAGACAACATGGGGCAAGGACGGTATCCGCGACGTGCTCATCAAGCACGTAACAGAAGACGGTTCTACTCCTGTTGCCGACATCATGGCTGCTAAGATCAAACTTGACCAGAAGAAGCTTGCCAACCCGGCAGCTTATCCTGACAGCGTTTATGACGCTGAATTGTCAAAGATCAAGAAGGGTGAACTTGAAGGTGGCAAGGTGCCCACGATGACTATCATCATCAAGTGTACCGACCAGGCTACTTACAAGAACATGGTTGACGCTTTGGACGAAATGACTATCTGCAGTATTGGTACATACGTTATTGATAAGATTAATCCGCAGGATGCAGAGCTTCTTGCAAAGCGCGGCATTAAGTAATATCAATGACTAATAATTAAAGAAAGGACAAACAAATGGCAAAATTAGATTTGGTATCCAATGAATGGACTGACCTCGTCTTCGAAGGCAGAAACCAGGCATATGGCGCATACAAACTGCGCAAGGGTACTACTAAGCGTAATATCTGGTCCATCATTATCGTATTCCTTGCTGCAGTTCTGCTTTTCCTCGGTCTCCAACTTCAGAAAATGGCACAAGCTAACAAGACAGTTGAGAACACTCAGGCTGTTCAGTTGGCTTCTCTCCAGGAGAAGAAGAAGGAAGCTAAGGTAGAGAAGAAGGAAATCATCAAGACCGAACCTGAAAAGGTTGTAGAGCAAGTGAAGTCTTCAGTGAAGTTTACCGCTCCTGTCATCAAGAAGGACGAAGAGGTAAAAGAAGAGGATGAGATCAAGCTCGAAGAGGTTGAGAAGAGTAACAAAGCCGTAGGTGCTTTCAACGTTCAAGGTAACGATGAGGTAGGCGGCGAGGTGCTCAAAGCTAAGGACGAAATTAAGGCTCCAGAGCCCCCGAAACATGTTGAGGAAGAAAAGGTATTCGACGTTGTAGAACAGATGCCTTCATTCCCCGGTGGTACTGGCGCTCTGATGAAGTTCCTTAACGAGAACATCCACTATCCCGTGGTAGCACAGGAGAACGGTGTTCAGGGCCGTGTTGTTATCTCATTCGTGGTTGAACGTGACGGACACATCACCGACGTACAGGTAGCCCGTTCAGTTGACCCCTCTCTTGACAAGGAAGCTCAGCGTGTGGTAAAGAGCATGCCGAAGTGGATCCCTGGCAAGCAGAACGGTTCAGCAGTACGTGTTAAGTTTAACGTACCGGTAGCCTTCCGTCTCCAGTAAGCGATTAAAAAGTAATCTTTTAATAACAGAAAGTTTACGATTTTGATGAAACAAATATCTTACATTTTAGTAGGATTAACACTGACTGCCTATCTTTTCGCTTCTTGCTCACAGCAGAAGCGAAAAGATGGCAGAACAGATACAAACTCGTCAGGGGTGATTAGTTTCGCCTCTGACGAAAGTTTTAGTCCTATCATTGAAGAATTGAAAGCGGTATTTGAGATGCAATGCCCAGATGCCAAAGTGAATCCCATTTATACAGGGGAAGTTGATGGCGTAAACATGTTGCTTCAAAACAAGGTCATGCTTACCATTACAGCCCGCAAATTCACCCAAAAGGAATTCGACTACCTCAAAGGTACGGACCAACTTCCTGAAGCTATACCCTTGGCTTATGACGGTATGGCTCTTATTTGCAACAACAAAAACCTTGATTCATGTATCACCGTTAACGATGTGAAACGCATCTTATCGGGCGAAGCTAAGACTTGGAACGATGTAAATAAAGGTTCTAAGCTGGGCGAGATATGGGTATGCTTCGACAATAAAAAGTCGAGCGCAGTAAGTTTTTGTGTTGACTCTATCCTCGGCGGCAAGACGATAGATAGCCCAAACATTTTTGCCGCGAAGACCTCAAAAGAGGTTATCGACTATGTAGCGCGTACACCAAACGCTATCGGTATTATTGGTAGCAATTGGCTGAACGATAAACGCGACTCTACGAACACCACATGGAATAAAAAGATAACAGTAATGTCGGTAAGCAAGCTTGAGAAGGCTACGCCCCTCAACTCTTGGAAACCCTACCAGGCATGGCTGCTGAACGGAAGATATCCGTTTGTAAGAACAATATATGCATTGCTGAACGACCCGAAACGTGGTCTGCCTTGGGGCTTTGCCCATTTCATTGAGCAGCCAAAAGGACAGCTCATCATCTTCAAGGCGGGATTGTTACCCACACGTGGCGAAATATCTATTCGCGATGTAAATGTTAACAACAAGCCACGATAAGACAAAAAAGCAAAAAAAATACTTTATACGAGGATGGGTTATGTAACTTTTGAACGTTTGTTACGTTATAATGATATAAGGATAAGAGCAAGTTACATAGAAAGCGAACAGCATCAATGTTGCTGCAATGGCATCAATGTAACGACTATGACAAACTGAGAAAGGGAAGATAAACATAAGTCGAATAAATAACAATTTAAAGAACTGAATTATGAAGGCAATTAAATATTTCGTTATCGGAGCAATGCTGGCTGGTATGTCAGCGCCCGCAATGGCACAGGTTGACAAAGCTCAAGTTGATGCCATTACAAAAGTAGTTATTGATGCTAAGGGCGATGTTAAAGCCACTAAGGATCAGGTTAAGGATTACATCAAGCTCAACAAGAAGAATGCTGACGCTATCGCAGCTTTGGGCCGTGCTTTTCTTAATGCAAAGAACCTTGAACAAGCAAAGTTGTATGCTGATCAGGCTATCAAGGTAGGCAAAAACAACGCTGCTGGCTACATTCTGCACGGCGACATCTCTGCTGTAGAAGAGAATGGTGGCGAGGCTGCAATGTGGTATGAAACAGCTACTACTGTTGACCCCAAGAACCCTACATCATACGTTAAATATGCACGTGTTTACCAGAAAGTAGACCCCGATGGAGCCGTTGCTATGCTGAAGAAGCTGGGCGAAGTTGATCCTACATATCCCGTTGACGCTGCTGCTGGCTACATGTTCTCACAGAACGACCGTCTGAAGACAGCTCTCGAATACTTCGACAAGGTAAAAGACGTTACCGCATTGGAAGACTACATTCTCTTCGACTATGCTTCAACAGCATACGTTATGGAGCAGTATGACAAAGCTGTGAACCTGGCAAGCAAGGGTATTGCAAAATATCCCACCTACAACGCTTTCAACCGTATTGGTATGTATGCAAGCGACAAGAAGAAAGACTATGAAACAGCTGCAAACTACGGTGCAAAGCTTTTCGCTGCTAACGATACTGTAAAGTTCACCGGTAACGACTATATTTTCTATGGCGATGCGCTGACAAACACAGGTAAGTATGACGAGGCGGTTGCTGCTTACAACCACATTGCTGAAGTAGCTCCCGAGAACAAAGAGGCTAAGAAGCTTATCTCTGCCACATTGGTTAAAGCTAAGAAATTTGCCGAAGCTGTTACGGCTTTGGAAGGCTACATCACAGACAAAGGACAAGACGTAACCTACAAAGAGTATGACGCTCTGGCCGATATCTACATCGACGAGGCTGATGCTGCTACTGATGATGCTGCAAAAGCTGAAGCTTACAAGAAGGCCGATAAGGTATATGCAACTATCGCTGAGAAGTTCGACTACGCTGCTACATACGCTGTATGGAAGCGTGCGTTGATGAACCACCAGATTAACCCCGACTTGAAGGTAGGTTTGGCTCTTCCCTACTACCAGCAGTACATCTCTTTGGTTGAGCCTAAGGCCGACAAGAGCGCTGCTGAGCTCAACAAGCTGGCTACCGCTTACACCTACCTCGCTGTTCACTACATTCAGAACGACAAGAAGGCAGAAGCAAAAGAGTTTGCTGGCAAACTGCTCGAAATTAAGCCCGAAGACCCCAACGGTCTGCAGATTATGAACATCAAGTAATCATAATGCACAGGGTTTAAAAGTTAAATAACCACCGAAAGTTAAATAACAATCGATAGAAAAGGATTGAACACGCAGCAATGCTGTTCAATCCTTTTTATGTAAATAACCAGGTAAACAAAAAACAAAAGAAGCTATGAAAAGCAAACACACACATTGTTGTATATTGTGCTTTATTGCCCTATTGATGTGCAATGCGCTAAAAGCAGCCGTGGGCGACCGATATACATTGGTCAAGAGCACGTCAGAATTGGCGAATGACGATGAAATAATCATTGCGAGCAAAAAATATGGGCAAACGGTAGGAACATTTTCAGAAACAGGACAAAAGTTTGATGCTTGCAGTATTACCCTAAATGGAGACGATGCAACCATATCAAACAAATCGACAACAGTCTTTATCATAAATAAAACGGATGGCGATTATTACATAAAGACAAAAGAGGGAGGCAAGTATATTGCCGGTGTATCAGATAAAGAGTCAAGTGTTACCCTATTGAAGAAAAAAGATAAGAGCCTGTGTAAAACAACATTCAAATTTTACGATGAGGATCATCATGTCGAAATTGCTATTTCAAATAAAAGCTACAAAATTTTCGATATAAATAACACTAATAATGTTACAGGTTGTATTTGGAAATTGTATAATGTAACTTCCAAAAACACCTACATTTACAAGAAAGCAAGCAGTGCTACAACTACTGACATTACATTAGATGGCCTTAGTGCAGAAGCAAAGAATGTAGAAGCATTAAACGTTTATGAGGGCAAGATTGTTGATAAAATAACAATAAATCGAAGTTTTGCTGCTGACGGAGGCTGGTACACCCTTTGCTTGCCTTTCGCCTTAACAGCCGACGACATTAAAACAACGTTTAAAGACGCACTGTTCAACGAATTTGAAAGCGTTAGTGTAAACGCACAAGGCGTTGCACAGTTAAAATTCAAGAAGGTAACCGAGACCAAAGCAGGTGTTCCCTACATGGTATTGCCCCGTGAAGTTGTAAATACTCCTGTGTTTACAGATAAGACTATTAAGGAAACAACGCCCAAAACCATCACAAGAACTTGCAAAGCAAGCGATGGCGAACAACTAAGTTATCAGTTTGTTGGTGTTTACGACCCCAAAGAAGTATCAGGTGAGAACAATGTACGCTTCGTTGGCGGCAATCAAGGCACCGAACTGCTCATACCTGATGGTAAGGGCACGATGAAGGGTTTGCGCGCTTACTTCGTCTTCCCAAATAACACCAACGGCAATATAACACTTGCCAAACTGAATGTAGAAGACGACAGCACGACAGGCATCAATACAGTTTTGCGTCCTGAAGCCAACGTTACGGATGCTAATTCCTCAGCCATCTTCACTCTCTCAGGTCAAAAAGTTCAAAAGAAAAACAACAGCCTAATACCTGGTATGTACATACAAAATGGCAAGAAGTTTATCGTTAAATAAAAGTATGACGATAAAAGTTGAAGGACGAAAATCGAAAGACAAAAGACTATTAGTTAAAGTCGAAAAACAAAAGACGATAGCGAAACTCAAATAACAAGAGACGATAGCGAAGGTCGAAAGACAAGAGACAATTAGCAAAGAGAGTAATCAATTACAATATATAAATATAAAAGCGAAACAAAAGCGATGAAGTTACATTATATACACCCTACAATCACTACTATAGCTATTGAACCCAGCAGCCTAATGGAAGGGTCAGGTTCAGCAAAGAACCAAATATTGTTGGATGCAGGAGATGGCAGCGAAGGTAGCACTCTGAACGATTACGGCCATACAGGCAAAATTGATGAAGCACGTTCTAAGGGCAATAGCTCAAGCATTTGGGATTAGAACAGGTATAAAGGGTATGCACTGAAGATTAACTTATATTTAAGGAGAAGGCAGCGCATACCAAGGAACTTACAACAGGATATATTTATGCAAAAAGCCTACGACAAGAATGTCGTAGGCTTTTTTTATAATTGTCGAAAGTTTATCCTTACTTAAACGTAAGCGTTAATTTTCCCACATAGATGGCGTTTTTGCCGTTTTGGTCGACAGGCACTTGCTTTCCGTCGAGGTCTTTAACATAGCGCAGTTCCTTAAAATAAGAGTGTGAATGACCACCCAACAGCACATCAACGTTACGCGAGCGAGCCAAGAAGTAGGGATCTCCCATCTCGTCAGGTTTCAACCATCCCAGGTGTGATATGCACACCACCACGTCACATTTCTCCTGTTCTTTCAGCAGTCGAGCCATCTCATTGCCCACCTCTACGGGGTCGAGATAGCGCACGCCCTCACATTTATTTATGTCAACAAGACCTTGCAGTTCGGGGCAAAGACCAAAGAGCCCAATCTTCAACCCATTGCGTTGCAGCACCACATATTTCTTTACCAGTCCCTCAACCGGTGTACCCGTAAAGTCGTAGTTTGAGCACACGATAGGAAATTTCGCCATGCGGAAAAGACGCGCCATGTTTTCAAGGCCGAAGTCAAACTCGTGGTTACCTATGGTAACAGCGTCATACTTCATGCAGTTCATCAGTCCTATCTCCACCTCGCCTTTAAACAGCGAGTAGTAAGGCGATCCTTGCGAAAAGTCGCCACTATCAATGAGCAGCAATTGTGGGTTACGTTCACGTTCTTGTTTTATCATTGCCACACGACGCACAAAGCCGCCACGTCCAGCCAGGCTGGTGTCGGCCAAGTTAACGTTCAGCGGCATGATACAGCTATGCGTGTCGTTAGTGTGCAATATCTCCAGTTGCTTTTGTGCCTGGCAAGCCATGCTTACCAATAGAGCGAGCGCCAAAAATATCTTTTTCATATCTCTATTTTCTTTTTCTTTATTCAATTGTTGCAGGCCGAAGCCCTTGTTTCATACAATAGATTATTTCACCACGATACGTCCTTCAACCTTACTATCTACCGCCTGACCTTTAGCAGCAAAGGCGCGGAAATAGTCCATAATCAAGAAGCGCACATTGTTCTCTTCGTTTTGTGGCGACACCACATCAGTTTTAGCTTTAAAGGCCACCATTTGATCGTTGCCTTGCGCCAGATAGTCAAGCGTAGCAATGCGATACGACTTTTTAACATCGATGGGATCACCATTAACCGTGGCCGACACCAGCGTGCTATCCTTACCTATCTCCAGTTTTACGGCATGGCTCACGCCCTCGCCATATCTGGCAGCTATCTGTGTAAACAATTCGCGCACCTTGTCGCCAGAGAGTGTTAAGAAGCAAATTTTGTTTTCAAACGGTGCCACGTCGAGCACATCGCCCACCGTGATATTGCCTTTAGCAAAGGCAGCGCGTATGCCACCCACATTATACACAGCAAAGTCGGGTTTCTCATTAAATCGCTTCGAAGCCCATATTAAGATATCAGACAACAGGTTCGATAGTTCGCTTTCAGGTCTTTTCGAGGCCATATAGCGTGCTGTTTGTCCCACCACAGGGCTCATCAAGCTGTCTACCTTAGCGCTGTAAGGTTTCAAAAAGGCAGTAGCCTCGGCATCAGGTTGCGCATCATATCTGCTGTCTACCAGCACACGTGTTCCGCTGATGTTTGCTAATTTCGGTTTTTGGCTCTTCATAGAGGCGCATCCCACGCACAACACGGCGAGTGTCGCCACAGCCATCACCTTGGCATTAAAACATTTTTTGTTTATCATATCATTTTGTTTTTAGTTTCTTTGACAAAGATAGCAAGAAAAGTTGTGAATAAGCCATCTTTAAGCTAAAAACAAAGCGCCAGATATAATGCCCCGACGCGGTAAGTAGTTAAAAATCATGTCATAAAACATTTTATGGCACAAAATATTTGTGGCATAGCGAAAAAAGCCGTAACTTTGCACCGCTTTTCGGCGTAACCGATGACAGGATGAAGAGTAGCCCGTTATGTTACGTTGGAACGATAAACAAATTTAATTATCAAAATTACAATGGATTTAATTAAAGTTGCTGAAGAAGCATTTGCAACCGGCAAGCAGTTCCCCGAGTTCAAGTCGGGTGACACCATCACTGTCGCTTACAAAATTATCGAGGGTTCAAAGGAGCGTATCCAGCTCTACCGTGGTGTTGTTATCAAGATTAGCGGCCATGGTGAGAAGAAGCGTTTCACTGTTCGTAAGATGTCAGGTACCGTTGGTGTAGAGCGTATCTTCCCCATCGAGTCGCCCAACATCGATAGCATCACCGTTAACAAGCACGGTAAGGTGCGTCGCGCTAAGCTTTACTATCTGCGTGCCCTCACTGGTAAGAAGGCTCGTATTGCTGAGAAGCGCGTTGTTACAGGCGAGTAATCAACCTCCTTTCCACTCTAAGCGGAAAAATAAAAAAGGACAGAAGCATCCTCATGGTGCCTATGTCCTTTTTTTATGTCATTATTTTTTAGTTGCATCTTGCGGCATCGAGTTATAATTACCCTCACCATCATCGGTTCCGTGCAATGCTTTCTTCAGGGCATCCCAGTTTTGAAATCCCAGCAGCAGCGACAGATAGTCAAGTCGCTCACGCTTAGGTTTATCAGTGCCCAGCAAGTATCCAATAAGCTTTTTAAGCGTGCGCAGTCGCAACGGATTATTCCGAGCCACGCCATTTTCCATAGCCATTTCCATCTTGCGCAGCTCATTCATCAAATGTTCCATAAATACAAATCTCCTGATAGCTTTTGTTCTGGGCACAAAAGTAACAAAAAGAAATGATATGTAGCACATTGCGAGGCTTGTTTTTTTGGTCTATTTCACATTCATATATTAATATTTTGCACAGCAATATAAAGGTGAGGCAAGGCATAATGTTGTGTATTTGAAAAAAAAACATTACTTTTGCAACGCAATATCACATTTCTTCAATATCCACCGAATATGAAAGAATTAGCATTAAAGTACGGATGCAATCCTAACCAAAAGCCTTCGCGCATCTACATGACCGAAGGCGAGTTGCCCATCGAAGTGCTCAACGGCCGTCCAGGTTACATCAACTTCCTCGACGCCCTCAACTCGTGGCAGCTGGTAAAAGAACTGAAAGAGGCCACTGGCCTGGCCGCTGCCGCCTCGTTTAAGCACGTATCGCCTGCTGGCGCCGCCATTGGCCTGCCCTTGAGCGACACGCTGAAAAAGATTTACTTTGTTGACGACATCAACATCGAGCTGTCGCCCATCGCCTGTGCCTATGCCCGCGCCCGTGGTGCCGACCGCATGAGTTCATACGGCGACTTTGTAGCCCTGAGCGACACTTGCGACGTTGCTACCGCCACCCTTATCAAGCGCGAGGTAAGCGACGGCGTTATTGCCCCCGACTTTACCCCCGAGGCCCTCGACATACTGAAGGCAAAGCGCAAAGGCACCTACAATGTTATCAAGATCGACCCCACCTACCGCCCTGCTCCCATCGAGCACAAGCAGGTGTTTGGCGTAACCTTCGAGCAAGGCCGTAACGAGGTGAACCTGAGCGATCCCGCCCTCTTTGCCAACATTCCCACGCAGAACAAGACCTTCACCCCCGAGGCTATGCGCGACCTTATCATCTCGCTCATCACACTGAAATATACCCAGTCGAACTCGGTATGCTATGTGAAAGACGGACAAGCCATTGGCATCGGAGCTGGACAGCAGAGCCGCATCCATTGCACCCGTTTGGCTGGCAACAAGGCCGACATTTGGTGGTTACGCCAGCACCCTAAGGTGATGAACCTGCCCTTTATCGACGGCATACGCCGCGCCGACCGCGACAACACCATCGACGTTTACATTTCTGAAGACCACGACGACGTGCTGCGCGATGGCACCTGGCAGCTGTTCTTCAAAGAAAAGCCCGAAGTGCTCACCCTTGAAGAAAAGAAAGCATGGATAGCACAGAACACGGGTGTGGCGCTGGGCTCTGACGCCTTCTTCCCCTTCGGCGACAACATCGAGCGTGCCCACAAGAGTGGCGTGCAGTATATAGCACAGGCTGGTGGCTCAGTGCGCGACGACAATGTTATCGACACCTGCGACAAGTATGGCATTGCCATGGCCTTCACTGGTGTGCGCCTCTTCCACCATTAATCATGGGTAGGCCCAACGACCGATAAACACAATAGAAAGAAAACGGAAAAAGCAAGAAGAAAAACTTGCTATACAGCAATAATAACGAGTAGATAAACAATTATGAGCAAAGGCGACGATATTGACGCTATCATTGCTGGCGGCGGCATCTCATGGGGACGCGGCGGAGCAAGCAATAAGCGCGAAGACGATGGCAAGGTGAAAACCAAAGCCAAAAAGAAAAAATACATCACCGGAGCCCACGGAAGCGGATCGGCCCGGCAGAAAGCCAAATACCGCGAACAACGGGCCAACCGTAGCAAGCGGTAAGAGGCGAGCATAACCCGAGAGCCGAAATATGAACATGAGAAAGATAATAGCTGTGGTCATCATGATGATGACATTTGTGGGGCTACACGCACAAGAGCGTGTGGTGCAAAACAGGCCGTACACCGACCTGCGCCCGCTACACTTTGGTGTAGTGGTGGGCACACACGTGCAAGATCTTGAGCTCACCCTGGCACAGCCTATCACCATCACTAACGAAGACGGAACCACCGAAACAGCCATCGTCAGCGCCGACCAAGACCGCTGGGACATGGGGTTCAACGTGGGCGTGCTGGGCGAGCTGCGCCTGAACACCCATTTCCAGTTTCGCTTCGCACCCACCATGTATTTTGGCACACGGCACCTCACCTACCGCAAGCTCAATGCCCTTGCCGACACGGCACCGCTGCAACAAACACAGGAGCTGAAGACCGTGTATATAGCCTCGGCCTTCGACCTTATTTTTGCTGCGCCACGCTTCAACAACCACCGCCCCTACCTCATGGCGGGCCTCACGCCCACCATCAACCTTAGTGGCAAGACGGGCGACATACTGAAGCTGAAACGCTATGGCATGTTTGCCGAGGTGGGCATAGGCTGCGACTTCTATCTACCCTTCTTTAAGCTTCGCCCCGAACTGAAATTCATGTATGGGCTGGGCAACTCAATCGACAAGAACCACGCTAAAGAGATGCGCGACAAAAACCTAAAGGTTTACACCAACGCGCTGAAAGAGGCTCATACGAAGATGATTGTGCTCAGCTTCTACTTCGAATAAAGTGCGCAAAGCCAAAGCACACGTTTTTTATCGTGTAAGATAAAGCCTCGGGTTTTACAAATAAAATTGTTAAATTTCGGCCGAATAGTGCACAATATAAAATAAAATGCTTAACTTTGTGGACTCTTAAAGGCAATGGCCTAAGAATTATACAATAACATTATTAACAATATTTTTTAAGAAACTATTATGGCTTACGTAATTGGTAACGATTGTATCGCTTGCGGTACATGTATTGACGAGTGTCCTTCTGGCGCTATCTCTGAAGGCGAAAAGTATTCTATCAACCCCGATGTTTGCACTGAGTGCGGTACATGCGCTGACGTATGTCCCTCAGAGGCTATCAGCCTGGGCTAATCGTCTGGTGGCATAGAACACACAGATAATAACCGACACCATGCTATATGGTGCGGCACAAAAAAAGAAAGAGCTGTATCAGCATCTCGGTTCATGAGAGCGATACAGCTCTTTTTCTGTTTATAACCTTATTCCAATAAGCCACTAATAATGTTACATTTCACAGTGTTTTCGTAATTCGTTCGCAAAGATACATATTTCTCAATTTAAATTGTTAACTTTGCCAAGCTAAACGAAGATTGAAGCCACTGCTGCTTCAGCTACGAATAAAGCGTTTACATTGATTTATAATTTAATTAAAATACAGAATTTAACCCGTGTATATAGGAATAGCAGGAAATATTGGTTGCGGTAAGACAACGCTCACAGCAATGCTTGCCGACCATTACCAATGGGAACCGCGGTATGAGGCTGTAGTAGATAATCCGTATATGGACGACTACTATAAAGACTTGCAGAGGTGGTCGTTTGCCATGGAAGTGTTCTTTTTGAAAGAGCGCTTTAAAGATGTTCTTGATTTCTCCAACTCGAAGAACATCGTCATTCAAGACCGAACCCTCCATGAAGGTGTGTTCGTGTTTACAGCAAACAATTATGAGCAGGGCAACCTGAGTGATCGCGACTTTGAGACGTATATGGAGCTTTACGAGATTATGACGGAGAAGGTGAAACTGCCTGACCTGATGATATATCTCAGAGCCTCAGTACCGCATCTTGTAGAGAACATACAAAAACGAGGACGTGTTTGCGAACAAAAAATTCCCATCGAGTATCTACAAGGTCTGAACGACAGATACGAAGACTTTATTCAGAATAAATATAAAGGAAGAGTGCTCACTATTGATGTGGATAAGCTCGACTATAAGACGCGTCCTGACGATTTCAAATTTATAACTGATAAGATAGACGCTATCTTTCCCATCCTTCCTACCAATAATAAATAACAAAATACAACAATGCATATAGCTGTAGCCGGTAACATTGGCAGTGGCAAGACCACACTGACAAAGATGTTGGCAAAACGATATAACTGGTCACCCCGTTTTGAACCCGTAGAACATAATCCGTATCTTGATGACTTCTATCAGGATATGTCAAGATGGTCGTTTAACCTGCAAATCTACTTTCTTAACAAGCGCTTTAAAGAAGTGGTAGAAATAAGCCAAAGCGACAAAGACATCATTCAAGACCGCACCATCTTTGAAGATGCCTGCATCTTTGCGCCTAACCTGCACGGACAGGGATATATGTCTGACCGCGACTTCAACAACTACTCCGACTTGTTTGATACGATGATGACGCTTGTCAAATTGCCCGACTTGATGATATACATTCGCTCTACAGTGCCCAATCTTATCAACCAGATAGGCAAACGCGGACGTGAGTGTGAGCAAACCATTCGTATCGATTATCTTACAGGATTGAACGAAAGATATGAAGAGTGGATAAAGAACTATAAGGGTAACCTGATTATTGTAGACGGCGACACACAAAAGTTTGAGTCAGACGCTGAAGCCTTCAGACGTATTACTGATAAGATAGATGCAAGATTGTTCGGACTATTTAAATAATCCCCCTTTGTCAACTATGTTTCTGCACCCCACAAAGTTTAAACAAATTCAGCTAAAGATCATATAGCACAACGGCTATAGACACCCTTTGTTATAAGGACTGTCTATAGCCGTTTTTAACCCCCAATCGGTCGTTAGGCCGTTTGGGGTTTAATAATGTTAGGGTTCAGTTTTTACCGTATCAAGCCCAAAACCTCATCAAGTGATAAGCCTGTCATTTCAGCAACAAGGTCAGCAGAGATACCCTTGCTAAGCATCTTTTTCGCAACTGCAACTATTCCTTCTGCACGGCCTTCTGCTCTTCCTTCTGCTCTTCCTTCAGCTCTACCTTCAGCAAACTTTTTCTTTTCTGCCGTTCTTATTGCATTCACTATATCGCGATATGCATTTACGCTGTCTTCATACGACTTTAGTTCCTGCTTATTAAACTTGGCTATCTCAGCTTGTTCGAAAAGACGAGTGAAGACACGCTCCTGCAACGCAGCAGGACGTTGCATCAAATTAGAGAGATTTTTTAATATATACATCCACTTGTCATACATAGTGACAAGTTCATTCTCTTTTTTATCAAACTTTGGAATCTCTACATATATATATGTAAGCTTGTCATAGAATATTTCGTGAGTATCTACCTCCATCAACTTCACTTCATGGTGCCAACGCTTTGCATTTTCAAGACCATCAGCAAAGTTGAAGTTCAACAAGCCAATTGTATATACAGGTTTTAGATGAAAGTCCCAATCGCCACCTCGTTGCGCCTGTTCACGAATAGGAAACGTAGAATAATAAATGGTGCGGTCTTTAAAAAACTCTTGATATACGTTCTGCATCTCTACAATAAACTTCTCGCCTTTGTCGTTCTCGCAATATACATCGAAAATGGCGCGACGGGCATCAGCACGGTCGCCAAGTTGCTCCGAGTTGAGATAAGTAACATCCAGCACATTCTGTTCTCCATGGAACATAGCATTCAAGAAGCTGATAAGCAATTCTTTATTAAACTCAGAACCGAACAAGCGCTTGAAGCCAAAGTCAGTATGTGGATTTATGTATTTCTCTGTCATAATGCTACCTTTATTATTCCTTCCGCAAATATACGGCATTTTCGTCAATAAACCAACACCGTAACTTAAGAAATTTTAAAAGACAACTACTATCTATAACCGTTTGACCATAGAACGACGCAACAAAACCTACGTTTTACCTATATAAAACGAGGCAAAATAAAAGGCGAAACCCTTGAGAAAGTCATCTCACATCGACCGTCATGAACACGAGCATCGACCGTCATGAACACGAGCATCGACCGTTATAAGCATGTGGAACGGTCGATGTGAGATGACTTTCTCAAGGGTTTCGCCCAATTTTAAAAAGGGTTTTGCCCAATTTATACAAGGTTTTTACTTTACAACATCAAGGGTTAAACCTTATTCTATCAAGGGTTAAACTACATTCTATCAAGTGTATATCAAGGGGTTGCCTTACTATTAGTTTTTCTTTGATGATAGGCTGCCGTTTTTCTTCAACGTCAAGGTGCTCTGCTGCAACTTACGGTTGGCATGATCGAACAAGATGTTAGGGTTGAAGCGTCGGCCACGGAACGTGGTTTCAAAGTGCAAATGCTCGGTTGTGGCGCGACCCGTGCGGCCCGTCAGTCCTATCACCTGTCCAGCCTTCACCTTATCGCCCACCTTTACAAGGTTTTTCGATTGGTGGCCATACAGCGTTTCCAGCCCCCACGCGTGTTTAATAACAATGCAGTTGCCATAGCCATAATACGTTTCCGAGCGCGTTACCTCACCATCAAAGGCCGCTACAATCTCGTCGTTGGCCTTGGTCTTCAAGTCAACGCCAGCATGGCGACGCTTGCCACCATAGGGGCTAATAACCTTTGCGCCAGGCAGCGGATAGGCCCAACGCGAGTTTTCAAGTTTCTTAAGATCAAGCTTATAGGTATCGCTTGTGGCAAATGGGTCGATATTTAAGTCTACTCCCTCTTGCACCACATCAACATCTTCTCGCAAGGTTTTCACCTCAACCATGCCCCCATCTTTCTTGGTGCATTGCAGTGTTTGTTTATGCAACTTATGGCTCTTGAGCGAAAGGATGGTTTCAGGATTAATGCGCGCGCCGTTTACCATCACCCAAAAGTCGAGATACGTCTTGCCATCTTTCGACCCCACAATGGCAATGGTTTGTCCGGCTTTCACCACGTCGCCCACATCAACCAGGTTTTGAGCATTATTGGCATACACCGTTTCCAGTCCGTTTTGGTGTCGCACCACAATCACGTTACCATATTCGAGATGCTTGCGCGCGAGGCGCACCGTGCCAGCAAACATTGCCTTTACGGCATCGCCCTCTGTCGAGGTAATCTCCAGTCGGTTGTCGGCTTGTCGTATGGCCTTGCCTACAGGCAGCGGAAACGTATATTCGTTGGTGCTCAAGTTGCCCAGTTCTATATTAAACGTGTTTGACAGTGCAAACAACTTTGGTGTAGCAATGCTTATCTGCTGCTGTTCGGCAGCGCTAAAGTTGCTCTTTACGGGTGCAAACGCTGTAAGCGTACACACGACCGAAAACAGGAGCAAGAGGTTGCGTAGTGTTATATTCATTGGCTTATGGTTTTCAGTAATAATGATTTGTTTGTGTTTGTTTATCTTTCATTTGCCATTGACCGACCTTACTTCAGCATGATGCCGTTGTAGATGCGTCCCGACTCGATACCCAAACGGCGTGCCGAGAAGAAGCGGTCGCTCTGTGTGTGGGTGCAAATGCCGCTGAGCTGAATGTTTTCGTCGGCCAGCCCAGCCTGTAACAACAGTTGTCGATTGCACTGCGGCAGGTCGATGTGCCACTTCTCGCGGCGCTCGGCAGCGGTGTTAAGGTCGAAGTCGGCAGCGGCAAACTGCTCATACACCTCGTCGCCCACCTCGAAGGCAGACATTGAGATAGCAGGACCAATCACCGCCTTGAGGTCGGCAGGCAGGGAGCCAAATGCCGTCTTCATATCTACCACTGCCTTGTGGGTGACGCGTGCCACGGTGCCACGCCAGCCAGCATGCACGGCACACACCGCTTGGTGCATGGGGTCGAAGAGCAGCACGGGCACACAGTCGGCTGTCGATACGCCTATACACAAGCCCTTTTCATGGGTCATCACAGCATCGACGCCCTCTAATATCATGGCGCGCACAGATGCGGGCAATGCACAAAACTCGGCACTAATAATGCGCGAGTCGATGCCATGCGTCTGATGCGGCATTACCAAATGGCTATCGTCAATGCCTAACGTTTGGCACAACAGTGCGCGGTTAGCCTCAACGCTCTCGGCAGCATCGCCACAATAAGGGTTAATGTTAAAGCTGGCGTAGGCATCGCCTGTGCTCACGCCCCCTTGACGAGTGGTGCTAAAGGCTGTTACGCCCTCGCCCAGGGTGTATTGTTGTAAAGGCATGGCGTTATTCATTGTCGTCCTCCTCATAGTCAAAGTCGTCAAGTTCTTCAATGTCGTCAATGTCTTCAATACCGTCGTCATCAATAAACTCGATATCGTCTTCGCCCTCGGCCGCCATCTCAGCAGCAAAGGTTGTCATATCTTTGTCGCGGTGCACCAGCGTTTCTTCGGCCGTAATGTCTTGCAACTTGTTGCTCTCGGCGTTCAGTTCGCGCCACAGCACGTCTTTCAGTTCGGCCAAGCCCTTGCCTGTAATCGATGATATAAACACCACGGGCAGATCGGTGGGCAGGGTTTCGCGCAGCATTTCGCACAGCTCATCGTCCAGCAAGTCGCACTTGGTAACGGCCAGCACGCGATGCTTATCAAGCATATCGGGGTTAAACTGTCGCAGTTCGTTCAGCAGCACCTCATATTCTTTCTTTATATCGTCGGTATCGCCAGGAACCATAAACAGCAACAACGAGTTGCGTTCAATATGGCGCAAGAAGCGCAGACCCAGGCCTTTGCCTTCGCTGGCGCCCTCGATAATGCCAGGGATGTCGGCCATCACAAACGACTTGTTGTCGCGATAGCCCACAATGCCCAACGAGGGTTCAAGGGTGGTAAAGGGGTAATTGGCAATCTTAGGACGCGCACTTGACAGCGATGACAGCAATGTCGACTTGCCCGCATTTGGGAAGCCCACGAGGCCTACGTCGGCCAACAGTTTCAGCTCAAGAATGATGGTCATCTCCTCCATCGGCTCGCCAGGCTGTGCATAGCGTGGCGTTTGGTTTGTTGCTGTGCGAAACTGGAAGTTGCCCAGACCGCCTCGTCCGCCCTTCAGCAGCTGCACAACCTGTCCGTCATAAGTTACGTCGCACACATATTTACCCGTTTCGGCATTATAAACCACGGTGCCACAAGGCACATCAATGTATTGGTCTTTACCGTTTGAGCCATGACACTTGTCGCGTCCGCCATTGCCACCATGTTCAGCAAACACGTGGCGCTGAAATTTCAGGTGTAACAACGTCCAATAGTTATGGTTTCCGCGCAGATACACGCTTCCGCCATGACCACCGTCGCCACCATCAGGACCGCCGTTGGGGTTATACTTCACGTGGCGAAGGTGCATAGAACCTCTGCCGCCCTTACCCGACCGGCAATATATTTTCACATAGTCAACAAAGTTAGATTCTGCCATTATCTATAAAAATCGAATTCGTTATAAATTAAAAAATTGCCGTTCGTACAAGGTTTGATGAACGCGCAATGTGCATAATAGTGCAAAGTTACTGATTATTTGCGAGATACACAATAACACATAGCCGTTTTTTGACGTTAGCGGCCCCTTGAGACTGCATTTTCTTGCCAAAGACAAGGCTGGCGGTTGCATGGTTCAGATAAATTGTTTATTTTTGCGACACATATCTTCGTACAAAAAAAGCCACAACCTGAACGCAGTGCAAAGGCATGGGTTCGGGTTGTGGCTTTCTGCGTTTATTGCGATAATGCTAAGCCATTAAAGGCGACTACGCTTCATGAGTTTCTTCATAGCATAGGCCAACACGATAGAGAAACCTACGAGGGGGATAACAAACGGAAGGATGAAGTTGCCCGTTTGGTTGGCAATCATGGCCATCAGCAAGAAGCCACAGCCACCCACGGGGGTCATCATCAATATCGACGAGGCACTCTTTGTGAGTCGGCCCAATCCGTTCAGCGTAAGCGAGAAGATGGTGGGGAACATGATAGCCTCGAAGAGATAGTTGCCTATCAAAGCACCCAGCGATATGGTGTCGATGTCGAGAATAACAAGTACCATACAAACAACTGTGCCCAATGCACAGATAGCGAGCATGGTTTCGGCCGATATCCATCGCATAATCCAGCTTCCTACAAAACGACCAATCATAAACACGAACAAGGCACCCGTGATAATTTGCGAGGCCGACTGGTCGTCCATCCAGTTTTGAGCCGTCACAAAGTTAATGAAATAGCTGTTGATAGATATCTCGGCCACCTCGTAAGCCAGCAATGCCGAGAGGCCAAACACAAACATCTTGTTGCGGAACAGCTGCTTCAGGTTGCCCACGCTGCTGCTCGACACCTCATTAGCCTTATCATCGTCGTGCTTTATTTCGGGCAGACGCACAAACGAAAACACTACAGCTATAACCAGCACGAAGGCACCCATCACTACATAAGGCACCACTACGTTGCCACCAGCCTCGCCAGCATCGCTGCCAGCAAACAAGAATCCACCCACAACAAAGGTGGCAAACATACTGCCCAAGCCGTTAAACGACTGTGAAAAATTCAGTCGGCTGGTGGCCGTTTCGCGTGGTCCCAGCTCAGTAGAATAAGGGTTGGCCGAGGTTTCAAGGAAAGCTAAACCACAACCTATAACGAACAGTGCCAGCAGATAAGGCTCGAAAACGCCCGACATTGAGCACGGCACAAAGAGCAACGAGCCCAAGCCAAAGAGCACCAAACCAAATACCACACCGCGTCGATATCCGAAACGGTTGATAAACATGCCCGACGGGATGGCCATGATAAAATAGGCCAAATAGGTGGTAACCTGTATCAGCGACGACTGCGTAATGCTAATGTGCAGTTCGTTTTGAAAATGTTTGTTCAGCACGTCAAGGATAGCACGTGCAAAGCCCCACATAAAAAACAATGAGGTGATAAGCGCAAACGGTATAACATACTGTCTGCTACATAATGATCGTCTGTTATTCATTTATAATATGAGAAGAATGGAATGTCTTATATTTAAGCATCGAGCATATATCGTGACATTGAGAGGCAACAGAAAGTAAACTCGCTTTACGGGTGCTGTTAGCAAACATCTGCCATATTGCTTGAGCTGTGTTATATGTATATCTGTCTATGTATTGTGTATGTGTATATATGTGTTTGTGAACGACAAACACTTAGTCTAAAGGCTCAGTCTTCAGGCTTACCACCGTGCCAGTATAGGGATGCAGCACAAGGTGCGACGTAAACTTCTTGCCAAACAGCGCTTCTGTAAGCAGTTCGGTACGACCAAACTGTGCTGCCCATGTGCTATAATTGGCCAGCGCCTTGCCATCTTTCTCAAGCGTGAGGCGCACCTTGCCAGGCAGGCTCACGCCTATCAGCAAGTCGGCTTTTTGTTTCTTCGCATTGGCATCAACATCCAGTTCGGCCATCACATGCTCGTCTTCAACCTTCATATATACAGGTGTGCCAGAGAGGTCATCGTTGGTGGTAAGGCCGAAGTGATTAGAGAAACGGAACGCCATGATCTTTGCTTGGCCTTGCTCGGGCACCACCGTCACCACCTGCTGCACAGTGTCTTTCACCGTTGTACCAGTGAACACCTGCATCAGAGCTTTCTCTTGAGTAGACAACTGTGCCAACATAATGCGCAGCTGTTCGCCATCCTTCGGCATAAAGTCGGCCTCGCCACGAGCCAACTGGCTACGGCTGTCGCGAATGTCGTATATCTCTTGTGCCACCATACGCGCCATTGTGGAATAGTTGCCCGACGACAAAATATCTTGACTCATAAAGTCTTGCGGGTTCAGGGGTGCTGCCTTAGGTGCTGCCACAAAGGGCTTCACCTCATCGGCCTTAATAGGTTTGGCGTTGATGGCCATCAGCACGCCGTTCTTATCACAATCAACATTTACAATGCTGTGTTTCTTTCCGATAGAAAGGGTAAACTGTTTAGCCGAGTCGGGCACGGCAGTAGGATAAAAGTCGATGCCCACAATGCGATAGCTGGTAGAGGGCTGTGTGGCGGCTGGTGTCTTAAAATAAATGTCTGAATAGGTAGCCAACATACCTGGTGTGAAGGTTGTTTTCTCTATGCGCAAAGCTATTTGCACTGCCGTCTTCGGCAAAAAGTAAGTTACCTCAGCCTCTTTCTGCGCCATGGCCATCGTAGCCGATAACGCCATGATAGCTATCATGCTAAATATTTTTCTCATAATGATGTTCGGTATAATAGGGTTTTTATTTTATATCTGTTTTATCTGTTTTTACTTTAATATCTTTTTGTATTTCTCTATTTATTTAGAAAAAACATTGTTCGCCTTAAAGAGCATCATGCGCCTTAGAGAGCATCATGCGCCGAGCGAGCGAAAGGCTTGTGGCAGATAGGCAATAATGTCAGAGGCCGTAAGGCTTTCTTTGCCCAAAGCCTCGGCAGCAAAATCGCCAGCCAAGCCATGCAGATACATGCCCAAGAGGCAAGCGTCACGCTGTGTATAGCCACGTGCCAGCAATGCAGTAATGATGCCCGTAAGCACATCGCCACTGCCAGCTGTAGCCATGCCCGCATTGCCCGTAGCATTAAAGAGCACCTCGCCCATTGGTGTGCAGAGGGCCGAATAGTGTCCTTTCAAGATGATGTGCGCCTCAAGTTTGGCCGCCATTGAGCGAGCACGGTCAAGACGTTCATAGTCGTTGGCCGAATGTTCACCTACCAAACGATCAAACTCAATGGGATGTGGTGTGAGCACCAAGCCTTTAGGCAACTGTTGCATCCAAGCGCCATGATTGCCCAATATGTTCAAGGCATCGGCATCCAGCACCATGGGGCACGTGGTTTTACGTATCTGCTCAAACAGGGCTATGGCCGTATTCTCGTCTTGTCCCAAACCTGGGCCTATGCCCACAGCGTTAAACATATCGGTGAGCACGGTTTGTGTAAAGCAGGTGTCGTCGGCATCAAGCTGCACAATGGTTTCGGGCACACTTATCTGCATAATGTCGTAATTGCGACGTGGGATGTGAGCCGTAACCTTTCCTACCCCAGTCTTTAAACAAGCTCGTGTGGCCAAGGTGGCCGCGCCCGCCATGCCATAGCTGCCTGCTACGAGCAAAGCATGCCCCATTGTGCCTTTGTGGGCAAAGTCAGACCGTGGGCGCAAGAGGCGTCGCACGTCGGGTTCTTCTGCTATCACGAAGGGCGTAGCAGTTTCTTGTATATAGGTTTGAGAAAGGCGAATGTCAATCACGCGCAATCGGCCAATATACTTTTGCATATCGGCAAACATCATGCACAGCTTTTTCTGTTGGATTGTGAGCGTGAGGTTTGCTCGCATGATGGTTTGCAGGTTGTTCTGCGTGTTATCTTCGGCCATCATACCCGAAGGCATATCAATGCTCACCACCTGGCACGGCGAACTATTTATATAGCGCACCAGCGAGGCAAAGCCACCAGCCAAGGGTTTGTTTAAGCCCGAACCAAACAATCCGTCAATCACCAGCGTGTCGGCAGTAAGCTTGGGCGGATCAAAGTTGGTGCTCACCTCAGTAAAGGTAATGCGGTCATCGTCTTCAATACGCTTACGATTGGTTATGCACTCGTCAGATAACTGATTTTTCACATTGAAGAGATAAACCGACACATTAAAATCTTTATCGGCCAGCATACGAGCCACAGCAAGGGCATCGCCGCCATTGTTTCCTGGGCCCGCCAGCACAATAACGGGGGTGAGCTTTGTCCACTCGTCAAGTATGGCTGTGGTAAGGGCACGGGCAGCACGTTCCATCAAGTCGATAGAGACCACGGGCTCGTGCTCAATGGTATATTTGTCAAGCTCATGTAACTGAGCAGTTGTAAATATCTTCATAGCGTTGCAAAAATACAAAAAAGATGGCAATGGGCACCTATGTATTTGTCTTTTTCTTACGTCATTTGTCCTTTTTTCTTATAGTCAACACCTTTTTCGCATAAATAACAACACATTAAGGCTGTTTTAATTGATAAAGACACTTTTATGCGTTACAAAGATACGAGTTTAGTGTTTTTTTCGTAAATTTGCGCCAAATATTTAAAACCGTCTCAGATGAGTATCGTTAAAATAAAGGACAAGAAGTTTAAAACCTCTATTCCGGAAAAGGAAATTCTGAAGAAAGTGAAGGCAGTGGCCGACCGTATTAACCACGATATGGCCGACAAGAACCCACTGTTGCTGGCAGTGCTGAACGGCTCGTTTGTCTTTGCCGCCGACCTTATGCGTATGATTAACATTCCGAGCGAAATATCGTTCGTCAAGTTAGAGTCGTATGCGGGCACCTCAACCACTGGTAAGGTGACTGAGGTATTGGGTCTTACCACCGACATCACAAACCGTCATGTCATTGTGGTAGAAGACATTGTAGAGTCAGGTCTTACCATGCAACGCATGCTCGACACACTGAACAAGCACAACCCTGCATCGGTAGAAATATGCACACTGCTGCTGAAGCCCGAGCGCCTCACCGTTCCTCTGCATATCGAATATGTGGCCATGGAAATTCCCAACGACTTCATCTTGGGTTACGGTCTCGACTATGATCAGCAAGGTCGAAACCTGCGCGACATCTACACGCTGGTTGAAGATGACGAAGCGTAACATGCTGCGACGCTGAAAAAGAAGCGTGAAGCGCTGGTAGCGCAAAGGTTGTCTACCCCCACATCAGGGCCAATCGCGAGTTTGACCCTGTGGGGTATTATGGAAGCGAAATAGGAAAGATTTTATATACATTTTAAGGTAAAAAGATGAAAAATATTGTTATTTTCGGTGCCCCGGGTTCAGGCAAGGGCACCCAAAGCGATTTGATGATTAAGAAGTACGGCTTCAATCACATCTCTACAGGCGATGTGCTGCGTGCTGAAATCAAGAATGGCACTGAGCTGGGCAAGACCGCTAAAGGTTTTATTGATAACGGACAGCTCATTCCCGACGAACTGATGGTAAACATCTTGGCCAGCGTTTATGATAGCTTTGGCAAGGAGCACAAGGGCGTCATCTTCGACGGTTTCCCCCGCACCATTCCCCAAGCCGAGGCCCTGAAGGCTATGCTGGCCGAGCGCGGACACAAGGTGGCAGCCATGATTGAGCTCGACGTGCCTGAGGATGAGCTGATGAAGCGCCTCATCAAACGCGGACAGGAAAGCGGACGTTCTGACGACAACGCCGAGACCATCAAGAAGCGTCTTGACGTATATCACAACCAAACAGCTCCTCTTATCGAGTGGTACAAGAAGGAAGGCATCCATCACCACATCGAGGGTCTGGGCGAGCTCAACCGCATCTTTGCTGACATCTGCGCCGTTATCGACACACTGTAAGCAGCGTAAAAACATACAATAAACATAAAAGGCTACACATGGTGGCGGGCAAGCACAATGCCCCTACATGTGTAGCCTTTTTGCGTTTTTTATTTTCAGCTACACTAAAGGGTAAAAAAAAGGCGCTGGGCATGTATGCTATACCAAATTAAATTATTATCTTTGCAGCGGTAAAGGGCAAACGCCCATTACACATTGAGATAATTGTTTTTTATTAGTATAACAAAATTATGGTAAACTACAAAGAATTAGGCTTGGTGAACACACGTGATATGTTCGCAAGAGCCATCAAGGGTGGTTATGCTATCCCCGCTTTCAACTTCAACAACCTCGAGCAGCTGCAGGCTATCATCAAGGCCTCTTCAGAGCTGAAGTCACCGGTTATCCTTCAGGTTTCTAAGGGTGCTCGTGCTTACGCTAACGAGACTCTTCTCCGCTACATGGCAGAGGGTGCCGTTGAGTATGCAAAGGAGCTTGGCTGCAAGCATCCTGAGATTGTTCTTCACCTCGACCACGGTGACAGCTTCGAGCTGTGCAAGAGCTGTGTAGACCTCGGCTTCTCTTCAGTTATGATCGACGGTTCTTCACTGCCTTACGAGGAGAACATCGCCCTGACAAAGAAGGTTGTAGATTATGCTCATCAGTTCGACGTAACTGTAGAGGGTGAGCTCGGTGTATTAGCAGGTGTTGAGGACGAGGTTTCTTCAGACGTATGCCACTACACAAAGCCTGAGGAGGTTATCGATTTCACAAGCCGCACAGGTGTTGACTCACTGGCTATCTCTATCGGTACTTCACACGGTGCTTACAAGTTCACTCCCGAGCAGTGCACACGCGACCCGAAGACTGGCAAGCTGGTTCCTCCTCCATTGGCATTCGACGTCCTCGACGAGATCATGCAGAAGCTCCCCGGATTCCCCATCGTGCTCCACGGCTCTTCTTCAGTTCCCCAGGAGTATGTTGACATGATCAACGAGTTCGGCGGCAAACTGCCCGACGCTGTTGGTATCCCCGAGGAGCAGCTTCGCAAGGCTTCTAAGAGCGCTGTTTGCAAGATCAACATCGACTCTGACTCTCGTCTGGCCTTCACCGCTGCTGTTCGCAAGGTATTCCATGACAAACCCGGTGAGTTCGACCCCCGTAAGTACTGCGGTCCCGCTCGCGACCTCATGGAGCAGATGTACAAGCACAAGATTATTGACGTGCTCGGCTCTGACGGCAAGCTCGCTCAGCTCGACTAATATCAACCTCGCGGCTTAACAAAGCCCCGATTGATAAGCAAATAAAATAAGGCGCACGAAACATTCATTTGTTTCGTGCGCCTTTTCTTTTTACTGAAGGCTTAGGGGTGATGCATAAGCCCTGCTTAGTGTCGAGGTTTTACTCGTTGCCCCACACATTATTAATATTAAGCTGTGAGGCGCCTAAGATGCCAGCGTTGCCTGGGGTGAGCGTGCCGCCCTCAATAGGGATATAGGTGCCGCCACCCGATATACGCAAGATGCCCTCATTGGCCTCAATGCATACCATTAGTATTTGAGGCGTAACATATTGTTTCTTTTCCATTATTCAAGCGTTTTATCTCACTACAATCTTCTTTCCGTTTACCACATAGATGCCTTTCATCAGGCCCTTCGTGCTATTGGCTACATACTGTCCGGCCAGCGTATACACCTTGCCATTGGTATAAGCAGTGGCGCCATTGATGTTTTCTATGCCCGAAACCACACCTTCAATGTTTACTTTAGTATTGGCAACGCTGTTAATGCCCTTAAAGTAGGCACGGAAGCCGCGCAGCACATCGCCATTATCTTCAGCAACGTTAGGCAAGTACAGTTCGCCATCAGTGCCCAGGAACACGTCGCTTTCGCTAAGCTGTGTGCTGCTCATAATGCCGCAGAAGCTAATGTCGCCACTGGTAGCGTTGTTAACAGCGTTCAGCACCGTTTGGTCTTGCAGCAGGAAGCTCTCCTTAGCCTCAACAGGCTTAATAATGTAGGGCTGACCCGCCACAATAGCATCGGCCGTTTCAAAGTAAATAACGTTTTCAGCAGCGTTCCACTCCTTCATCTGCTTCAGCACGGTGCCCTCGCCAAAGACGGTTTGCACAGCATCGTTGCTCATACTGAAGGGCAAGCACAGCGTGTTCCAGCTATCAGCCACCAATGTGCGCTTCAGCATCACGTTCACCTCTTTGCCATTGTTTTTCTCCAGTACAGCGCTATTGTCTATGGCCTCGTCAAGGCCAATGGCGCGTTCAATCTTCACATTGTCAAGGAAATAGCAACCCGCTACGCTACATGAGAACGTAACCTTTGTGTTAGGCGTAGCATCTTTTATAAACACCACATAATCGTTAAACTGCTTTTCCAGCGATACACTCTTCTGGCTGAGGGTGCCACCACCTGACACCGAAAGGTTGATTGATGTAGCAACATCGCGGTTTTGGGCAGCACGGAAGAAGATAAAAGCATCGCCACTCAGTGTGGACAAAGCGGGAGTGGTAACCGACGCCGACATCTCTACGCGCACACAATGGTTAGCGGTGCCATTGCTTTTACCACTGTAGCTCCAACCCTGATTGTCGAATTGACTGGCAGAGAGATTACCGAAAGGAGAACCCCAAACGCTGAAATTGTTATCATTGCCACCCTGGCCATTCATCTTATCAAAGGTCTCGGTAAAGAGGTTCTTTCCATCAACCACATTAAAGTTCTCCAAGGTAACAATGGCCTTGGCATACTTCACCTCGCCCTTTACCGTAAAGGTCACCTCGGCAGCCTTGCCTGTCCACGTTGCAGTAGCGTCGTCAAAACCTTCGGCAGTAAGATGTGATAAGCCCTCGCCATCAACAAACTGTATCTTTACAATGCTTTTTGTTGCTGAAAAGGTGAGCGATTTGTTACCAATATAGGTTTTGGTCATGTACTTATCGGCAGCAAAAAGTGCGTTGTCCGACTTCATCGTCACGCCCTCTTTCTCCACTTGGTCAGCACCTGCTTTACCCCAAGAAAGTTTTTCATTTTTACCTTTATCAACACCAGCCACAAACTCAACCTCGATGGCGGTTTGTGCTACACTACTTATGCCTACCAGCATCAGGGCCAGCATAAGCAAAAACTTAATTTTTCTCATCTTTTATTATTTACTTAATCGTATATTATCTTTCAGACTCATGTTCTTATCAGCTCAGCCACACGGCTTTGCTGCTTGCTAAAGCAATACTAATATAATAATGTGCAAAATTACAAAAAAAGACAAACATACGTTTACATTTTTTAAACAAGATGACTATAAAAGAGCCCCAAACACGTATTTTTGAACAATAATAGCAACAAAATAAACATCATTTTCTACGCAACTAATGAGGAAAAAGCGTAAATTTGCAAGTATAGAGAGATATCATTAAAAAAGACATAACGCTATGAAACATAACATCATTGCCCTTACTGCCGCCATGCTGTTAGCCAGCTGCGGAACCTATACCGGCCAGGGGGCATACACCGGAGCATCGTTTGGTTCAATATTAGGTTCGGCCATTGGTGGTATTAGCAACGGCCCGCGCGGGAGCGACATCGGCACCATCGTGGGTATGGCTGGCGGAGCCATCATTGGTGGCGTTATTGGTCAGCAAGCCGACCAGCAGCGGCAAGCCGACCTCGCCCAGTATCGTAACGATAAAGTCGAGCGTGCAACACGTCGCAACAATGACAGCAGCTATTATAATAACGATGGCGGAAGCGATAATTATGGTAACTACGGCGGAAACAGCAACTATAACAACTATGATGGCAGCAATTATAACGACAGCGACAATGTGATTGACCCCACAAACAGTGGCGACGACCGCCTGTACGATTTCTCGTCGTCTGACTATACAGGCACCTACAGTGCCCAGCAGCCGTTCACACAGATGCCTGCCTCGTCGAGCGTTGATGACCTGTTACAAGGCATGAAGTATGCCCCGCACATCGAGATACGTAACGCCCGCATTGTTGATGCCAACCAAGACAACATCATCAGCCGAGGCGAACTGTGCAAAGTGATATTCGAGGTGTATAACACAGGCCAAAGCACCTTGCACGACATTCAGCCTACCGTGGTAGAGGCCACTGGCAACCGACACCTCTTTATCTCGCCGGGCATGCACGTCGAGCAACTGCAACCAGGTGCGGGCATACGCTACACCGCCATGCTGAAAGCCGACAACCGCTTGGGCGACGGCACGGCCCACATCTGCCTATCAGTGGTGCAAGGCGAAAACGCTATTTCAAAAGTAACCGAGTTTACGGTACCAACAAGCAAAAAGAAAATAAAGTAATAGGCTGACAATCACCACATTAACACAAAGCAAGCAGTCATCTGTGCCTCAAAAGCCATGCTTTCACATCACAATAAGCATCGATTCAGAGACCCAATAGGCGGTACTTGTCTCAGTACTTGATGGAGATTACTCCAGTACTTGGCCGAGATTACTGCAGTACTTGATGGAGATTACTGCAGTACTTGGGCCAAGTACTGAGCCATACTATTTTTATTTTGCTCGCAAAGATTAGAAATAGACAATATTTTGGGGAGGTTATCAACAATAAGGGCTGGTTGTATTGGGTGCTGGAGGACGGGGCGCGGAGACCCTCGTCCTACTATGATTACCCTCGTCCTACTAAGGTTTGTGCCAGCATTAGTAGGACGGTGGTCTCCGTGCCACGTCCTCCCGACATTAGGAATAAGCAATATTATGGGCGAGGTTATCAACACGGGGAGGTTATCAACAATAAGGGCTGGTTGTATTGGGGCTGGAGGACGGGGCGCGGAGACCCTCGTCCTACTAAGGTTTGCTCCTCGTCCTACAATGATTAGCAATGCTATTCACTCCCCACTCCAACGGGGAGGGGGAAGCCGCGTAAGCGGTGCGGGGGTGGGGCTTTAATGACAAATAAGTAGCCTTTAACCGAACATTATCGATAAAAATTCAAAAATCTTTCATCTCATGCTTGGGGTACGAAGATTATTTATTACTTTTGCAGTGCGATAGGTAGCAAGAGATGCCAATTTCTGCCTTTTGCAATATAATAACTCATTCATAAACAAAAAAAAGAAGAAAAGAAACAGACATTATAGAAGAATGAAACGCAATCTTGGATATGCAACACAAAACAATTGCTGTCCTACAACATCAGAGACTTTTACGAGGTGCAAACCTCAAAATTGTTAATGGGCGTTTACGTTCTACGACTTTTAAGATATTGAGCTTTTAGCTCTTGTTCTCTTGTATCGAATACCGCCAATATTCAAATCTCTACGAGAACAAGTTGCAGGAGGTTCACGCTATTTTGGCGTGAGCCGTTCTGTGCTTGTTGTAGAGTTGGTCACTTGGCGGTAACCAGATACAAAGCAAGCCACGAACGGTTCTACGCCTTTTTTTTATACCCTTATAATGATAAACTTTTCAAAAGCAACGTTTGCTTTGTTGCTTCTGTTATCGGCCGTGTCGTGCAAAAACAATAAGGTTGATATGGGAGACTACATGGCAGAAAGAGACTCTATTATACAAGAGAATAAAACAAAGACACAACAACTTAACGAGCTGAACGGCATCATTACCACTATTGCTACAGGCTTAGACAGCATTGCCCTTCAAGAAAACATTCTTTTCACCAACCAAGGGCGTGACGGTGTAAAACTCGACCGCCACCAGATAGCAGCCAACCTGAACCACATGGCCGATATCTTGGCGCGACAAAGAAAGAAGATACAACTGCTTCAAGACTCTTTGGCAAACCGAAGCTCGTCTGAAAGTGTTGAACGCCTACAAAAGGTGGTTGAATTTCTTAACCAACAGTTGGCCGAAAAAGATAAGGTGATACAATCGTTGCGAGCCGACCTAAACAATTCGAAGAAAGACATCACGCAGCTGCGAGCATCGTTGTCTGACATGCGCACGCGAGCCGATAGGGCTGAAAAGAAATCGAAAACCCTTACAACAGCCTTATCAAAACAAGACGAGATTATAAACGAGTGTTACATAAAAATAGGCACGAAGAAACAACTGTCGGCAGCAGGATTGCTGAAAGGCGGCTTCTTGCAAAAGAAGAAAGTAAACTATGAAGATGTAGACAAGAGCAAGTTTAACGCTGTCGACATTCGTAAGTGTCGCGAAATATCGTTGAAGTCGAGCAATCCGAAAATCCTGACGCCACAACCCAGTAACCGCTCTTATCATTTTGAAGAAAGCGGCGATGGCCATTGTGTGCTTGTAATAACCAACCCCACCCTATTTTGGAGCGTGAGCAATTATCTAATTATACAACTATAAAAAAACTTACCACTATGATGAAGAGAACTATTCTTTCACTGCTTTTCGGCACTGCAAGCATGTTTGCAATGGCACAAAACCAAACCGTTTCGCACGTAGTGCAGCGTGGCGAAACCCTTGAAAGCATTGCCGAATATTATAATGTGAGTGTTGAAGATATTGATAAAGCTAACCCTAATATGGATGGGGTGGTGTATGTGGGGCTGAAACTTACCATACCAACAAATATCTCACCTAAGAATGAAACAAAAACAGAGGAAACTACAACAAGCGGAAATTCTTCTATCGGGAATACAATTTATGTTTCGCAGTCGTCTTACACTACAAGTAAATCCTATGATAACCAAACTACATTAGGATTTCAGTTTGCAAGGATAAAGGCAACTTATCTGTTTCCTACAGAAATAGAAAAGTCTTCACGCGGACATTACAGAAGCAGCTACAACCTATCTTTTGTATTAGAGGGTGAATATGTCTTCAATCCGAATATCTTTGCTGGCTTTGGATTAGGCTATATGGCACAAGGTAGCTGCAATTCCGACAGGAATAAAGATGGACATAGTATAAGATACCAACAATACGAGACCCAATACCACTATGTCATGGTGCCATTAAGTATTGGGTACAGAATGCCGATTACAAGAAACGTGAACTTTGACGCCTATACTGGTCCTGTAGTTACATGTGTTGTTGCTGGTTATACACAAAATAGGACCGACACCTCAGAGGAGTGGAACAAAACGAAATTGAAGGACATGAAGAAGGTGAAGTATTTCACTCCATTTTGGAATATCGGAGCACGTATTAAGCTGTGGTCCTTTGAATTGGGAGCTGAATACTGGCATTTACTATCAAAAACAAATGAGGGAGGTAGCAAAGGAGCCATTGCAGCTTACTTTGCCTTACACATATAGGAGATTGATAGATGAGAAGAATAATACATGCCTTATTGCTGCCAATAGCAATAAATGCTTATGCCCAAGACGCCATCATCTATCGTGATGGCCGTGTAAAGGAAGTGAAGATTATTCAGACCAACAACGACAAGACGTTGTTTAAAGAGGCTGGCAACAAACATGCTACAGAAGAATATGTTGACAACAAGCAAGTGTTTATGCTAAAGTTTAAAACGCGCGGCAATGTAGTGTTTAACGCCAATGGCGAACGAATACTCGCCACCTCAGAACGCATACAAATACCGAAAGACGCCGTTGTGGTTTATTATAAAGATGGCCGAGAGGTGCCAGCCTATAACCTAACGATGGATGCTAACGTAGTGTCGTTTAAGCCGGACAAGAAAGCTAAGAATAGACCGATATATTCGGCAAAGTCGGAGGTGTTTATGATACGCTATCCTGATGGTACACGCGACATCTTGACCAACCTTGCCGTTGAAGAACAGCACCAGCGTGAACGTGAGGCTGAAGAGGCAAGGCTAAAAGCGCAGCGTGAAGCCGTAGTGGCCGACTCGATAAAGCAGGCAACAGTAGAAGCCGCAGCCTCAGAAGCTAACCCGAAGAAAGCCACCATCATAACAAAGAAAGGCATGCGCATGAAGGTTTGGGTGTGCAGCGAAACAGACAGCATGGTGTCGTATAAGAAAACAAATTCAAGCAAGGCCGCCATCTTCAATATGAGCAAGGCCAAGATAAAGAGCATTGTTTATTAAAAAGAGCGGCATATATATGAAACGTTTTTCTCGTATAATCGCAATGTTTGCAATGGTCTTCGCTTCCCTTTCATACAGCTGTTATGGGCAAGACATTGTAAACCTAAGCCATATTGTGCAACGTGGTGAGACGCTTGAAACGCTGGCCGACAGGTATCGACTAACGACAGAAATGCTGAAAACCGTAAATCTTGATATGGACACCTTCTATACAGGTTTAGAGATAGTGGTGCCTGTTGACAAAAAGTATTTGTGTCTACGCTCAGAGGAAGATGGCGAAATGATTCTGGAAGACATGGCCGGATATTTTTCTGAGTATCAAGAAGCATCACGAATATTCGACTTGGGCAACTACAAGAAGGCCAACGACTTGTTTGAATCCACCATACGCAATCATGGCAAATATCTGCCTTGCGAGGAAGCCTATTTTGGCAAAGCCATGTGCGCCTATCATCGTAAGAAATGGAGTACGGCCGTTGAAGGCTTTGAACAGGTTATCAGCATAGACGATTGTCCTAAAGAGCTAAAAGAGCAAAGCCGTAAACTAATGGCCGAGGCGGAAGAGCAACGTGATGCACGAGCTGAACGCACGGCCAGCATTTTTAGCAGTCTGTTTCAAGTTGTGGCCGAAGCGGGCACGGCCTACATGGCGGCCAGCCAGGCTAACAATGGTATGCCTGGATACAACTATGCGTCTATGCCACAAAGCACCAGTTTAGGAAGTATGAACAATGCCGAGTTAACAAACTATGTAAACACAAGCCTTGGTCAGCTTGCCAACTACTCGATGATGCAAGTGGCAATGCAATGGAAGCAAGAAGAAATGCAAATGAAAACAGGCTTCGCCTCAACCTATCGCCAGTTGCACGGCAAAGACCCATCAGAAGAAGAAGTGCAAGCCGCATACAACAGCTATATGCAAAGCAAAGGCAATGCATACCAAGCCGTGCAGCAAGCAAGTAGTGGATTGTATGACAGGGAGTTGGGGGTGAGCAGCAGCAATAGTAGCGGCAGTACTAACAAAAAGGGACCGTCGGGCTATGTCTGTTCAGTGTGCCGAGATACGCATGTTTGTCAAACTTGCAATGGTTCTGGTTGGCAAGACGGCATGGGAGATAATCATAACCACTATGGAGCTGGTATCAATAAGATACCTTGTGCAAATTGTAGTAATGGACATTCAAAAGGAGATGGCGTTTGCCATTTTTGTAAATAAAGTAACGACTAAAGGTTACTTTTAGAGCATTTGATGCATTATCAAGTATAAACTTAAAACAAAAAATGATGAAATCAACCAAATTAGCAGTGCTGTTTATGTCTATTGCCATTACAGCAATCCCACCAATGTTTACATCTTGTAGCAGTGGTGATGATGATGAAGAGGAAAATTACTTCCCAGATGGAGATAATTCTAATGACGACAAAAAATTGTCAGGAGTTATTAATGGACATGAAGCTGTTGACCTAGGCTTAAGTGTAAAATGGGCAAGTTGTAATTATGGAGCATCTTCTTCGTATAGTTATGGAAATTACTATGCATGGGGAGAAACCAGTACACGTAATTCATATTATCGAGATTCATACAAATACTATAATCCCAAAACAGATAGAGATAATGATTTGATGAACAATATTCAAGGTTCAAAATATGATGTAGCAAAGAAGTGGGGAGGAAGCTGGCGTATGCCATCAAAGGCTGAATTTGAAGAATTAGTCAACAAATGCACTTGGAAATGGACAACCGTGTCTGGAACGAATGGATATAAAGTAACAGGCTCTAACGGCATGAGCATTTTTCTTCCTGCTAATGGTTCCTATTTTGCTACAGAAAAAGAAGCTAAGGCTGGCATTTGGGGAGAATATTGGACTGGAACATTTAAAAATACTACAGATTTCTATAGTCATGCCTATGCTTTGACATTTACGCAGTCTAAGAAAAATATTGATGGGTGTTATAGGTATGTAGGTCTTGCAATACGTCCCGTTACAACATCAGCATTTTCTTCTTCAAGCCAAGGCGGCAATAATGGTGGTGGTTCAACAGGAGGTGGAGGTAACACTGGAGGTTCTACTTCATACGAGAAGCCAGACATTGCCTTTAACGATTTCACTGCTTACCAAACCAAGCTGAAAGTGGTATATAAAATATACAATAAGGATAAGGCAAAGGTGACTTCTGCCAAGGTTTACTATGGTACAAGTTCAAATCCCACAAAGTCTGTTTCAGCAACCGTCTCGGGCGTTCTCATTACAGCCAACATATCTGGCCTGAATAAGGGCACAACTTACTATGTTAAGTGTGTAGCTACAGGTAAGGGCGGTACAACCACAACAGGAACAACAAAAGTTATAACGAATTACTAAATTAAAGATTGCGCACGACACGAATGAAGTGCATAAAGAAATGAGAAAGAAAGTGTTTTATAGTATTGCTATTACAACCTTACTGCTTGTCTTCACTGCATGTTCAAGTAATGACGACGATGAGAAGAAAGTAGGAAATGTATCGAAAGGTATAATTGGCACATGGGCAGTAAAGAATATGTCATGTTATGACTCGGAAAAGCTGGGAGCCGACATTCTTACATATACAACCAATAATAGGATGGAAGCCAAACACTATGAAGACAAGACTGGTTACGGTATCTATAAATATGACGACACGTATACGGGCTCATGGTCGGTTGACAGAGATAGATTATGGATGAAGATGCCTGTACAATGGATAGGGCCCAACAACTTGAAAATAGTAGACATTCAAGAAAACAATATTAGCTTTAGCCCTTGGGGTAAAGAAGGCGTATACGCTACTATAGAAAAATATGCTGAACCCGAAAATAGCATATATGGCTACTGGGAACTGTCAAAATGCACAGGCACTTTAACAAAAGATAATGGCAAGGTGTATAATATAACTGAGGGAGCCTTTATATTCAATTATATGTATTTCTCAAAAACAGAACTACAAAAACACAAAGGCTATAATGGTGTGATATTAGACGGAAACGAGAGATGTGTGCAATTAATGAATTATGATTTTGACGGTTCAAAGATTGTAGTTTATAAAGTAGACAATGGAAGATTCTTGGATGGCGATTTTACAATAAAGAGTATGTCAAACGACCACATCATTTTACATTTTTATGGTCATGATGCCCCAACAGAAATCTTTGACATAGATATGTATCTGAACAGAATTCCTACATTCCTCAATCAATAATTATTACGACTAAAAATATATTTCTATTTTAATATTCAACAAGAAAATGAGAACAATTAAAAGAAATGCATCATTTGTTATGGTATTCCTTTTGGGGATATTAAACATAACGTTTGCATCTTGCAGTGGTGAAAGTAACGAAGAAGGGAGCAAGTCTTCTGAAACGATAAGCACACTAAGAGCTAATAAATGGATATCCAGAGATGTTTCTTCGGGAGAGGGAAACGATGATCATATTTGGGTTGACGTAGAGAGCACCACATTATACTTTACATCTGATGATGCAGGTGTGGTTTATTGGATTCAGAAAGATTACGATTCAGACTTAGGCAATAATCGTACTTATGATTATGAACCTTTCACTTACACTGTTGATGGTAATAAAGTGATTGTAAAGACAGAAACTGACACAAATACCCTTACTCTTTTAGGTAACTATTTGTCAGATGACGATTACATTTATGAGGCTACGCCAATATCTTCTGGAGATTATGAGTTACTAAATAAGATTTCACCAAAGACGGGGAAATGTGGTAATAGTTTGTCATATATTTATTATCCAAAGACTCATGCGCTAAGTATTTACGGAACAGGCAAGATGAATGACTATTCTACAACCAATCAACCTTGGCATAATTTTTATATTGAAAACGTTGAGATACAAGACGGATGTACATCTATTGGAGCGAATGCGTTTACAAACATTCAACATGTGACCAGTGTTGAACTTCCACGCACTCTGACGGAAATAGGAGCAAACTCTTTTGCAGGCACCCTTATAACAAAGTTGACAATATACGATAATGTTATCAAAATCGGTGAAGGTGCTTTCTTTGGCTGTAATTATCTCAAGACAGTATATTTAAGTGACAATATAGAAGAAATTGGTGCTGATGCTTTTCATGCGTGTCCAGTTTCTGAGACCGCATTTTCTTTACCAAAGACATTAAAACATATAGGAGATAGAGCCTTTATGGGATGGAAGATAGGCACGCTGACCTTGAATAACGATCTGGAAACTATAGGAAATGCATGTTTCACAGGCGTAAAAGGCACTATTAACATTCCTAATTCGGTTAAGAGCGTTGGAGGTTTAGCATTTGAAGGTTCTTTTAATAAGGTTGTCATAGGAACAGGACTTACCGATTTAGCCAAAAGTGCATTTGCAAGCACTGCTTCTTCGGGACAATTTTATGTAAACTTAGGAGTTCCTTTAACTATGGACGGCTGTATATTCAATGGAAATGTCTCGGATGATGACATTCAAAAAAAATGGACATTATATGTTCCTAAAGGCTCGAAGACAGCATACTCAAGTAATGTGTATTGGAAAAAATTTGGTAGTATTGTAGAAGATGCTTCTTTAACTTCAGGGAATGGGGAGCCTGATGACAGTGGTAATAATGGGAATGGGGAGCCTGGGAATGATGATGGCCAATTAGTCCCTAAATACGATTACAAAAATCTAACCTATATGATAGATGGTGTAACGTATAAAATGGTACTTGTAGAAGGCGGCACTTTTGCTCCATTCTATATTATGCAGACAGAATTACCACCTAATGCAAGCCTTATGATAGGTAATGAATATGTCGGTGTCTTAAATCAGAATCTCGATGATGGTGTTATTAAGTCGGAATTACGTATTTTTATGGAGAAATTGAGAGAAGCTACAGGTATAGCTTTCCGACTACCAACCACTTCCGAATGGATGTTTGCTGCAAGAGGAGGAAAATACAGCAAAGGATTTACTTATAGCGGAAGTAATTCCATCGATGATGTTGCTTGGCATAAAGGTAATAGCAATTATCGCATTCACGATGTTGCAACTAAGAAACCTAATGAATTAGGTTTGTATGATATGTCTGGAAATTATGCCGAAGTATGTAATGATACGGATGATCTATATTACATTGATGGAAATTTGTGTGGTGGAAATTGGTCTGAAGAAGCGAAGTTTTGCAAGTCAACATATGCTAAACCGCAACCAACAAGTGGCAAATTAGGTGACACACGCTATAAAAACAAATTCGCATTTAACCCTAAATACGAAACAATTAGGTTGGTATATTCGGTTCCTAAATAAAGAACCTAAGTGGAGAGGGCTACGTAGCTTGACTCTTGAACAATCCGAAATATCGATTGAATAATCATATTTGATAGGAGAAAATCATAATTATTGATATATTGACGAGAACGTCTCTTCAATAACAACCGTTTGGTTAGAGACAAAAAAAGCGTGGATGCTCTTTGCTGTTTGTTAGCAATTGAGCATCCACGCTTTTATTGTTACACCCTTTAGGGTTTCACTTTTTATTGTTTAAGCCTCGTTAGCGCGAGGCGTTAGGTGTATAGTTGGCCGTTAAAATCTTATCGTTGGTAACACCCTTGTTTGTGGCAGATGCAGGATGTTTCGCAGCATTATGATGTTTGGCCAGTGCCGTCGTATTCTTATGTTGCACCTCTGGTTTCAACCAGCTGGCGCCACTGAACGAAAGATTATCAGTGTATTCAAAGTCGAGCTCGGGCAATGACAGAGGGTCTGGTTTATAGGGAACGTGTAGTTTTTCTACCACCTCTACCTTTACCATTGCCACGCCTTGTGAAAGCATGCCCAACTCTTTGGCGGCTCCCCACGACAAGTCGATAATGCGTCCGCGTTTAAACGGTCCGCGGTCGGTAACACGTACCACCACTTCTTTGCCGTTTGAGGGATTGGTCACTTTTAGCAGTGTACCAAAAGGGTGTGTTTTGTGTGCGCAGGTAAGGCTGTCGTGATGCAGCCTTTCTCCATTACTGGTGCGAGCACCAGTGGCGCGTTTCGAATAGAACGAAGCCTTGCCAGTTTGCTGTTTCTTTGCCCCACGGCTTTTACTTTGTGCACCAGCCTGAGCAAGGCCCATTATTAATGCAATTACAATTAAAAATAATACTTTAAACTCTGTCTTTTTAAAAATCTTTTTAATGATCACGTTAAAAAAAGTTTGGTTAAACAGGGTGTGTGTGGTTTACACGATGCCCTGAGCCATCATGGCGTTGGCCACTTTCATAAAGCCAGCCACGTTTGCGCCCTTCACATAGTCGATGTATCCATCAGGCTGTGTTCCGTACTTGACGCATTGCTCATGGATGGAGTGCATGATATAATGCAGCTTTTCGTCCACCTCGTTTTCGCTCCAGTTTAAGCGAATGGCATTCTGTGTCATTTCCAGTCCCGAGGTTGCCACACCGCCAGCATTGACGGCCTTCCCCGGCGCGAAGAGTTGATGTGCTGCCACAAACTTGTCAACGGCTTCGGCGGTACAACCCATATTCGACACTTCGGCCACACACATAGTACCGTTGTCGATGAGTTTTTGCGCGTCGTTGCCGTCCAGTTCATTCTGCGTGGCGCACGTGAGAGCAATATCCACCTTTTGTCCCCAAGGCTTCTCGCCTGGGAAGAATGTGGCGCTGCTGTATTCGTCGGCATACGGCTGGCAGATATCGTTACCCGAGGCCCTTAATTCAAGCATAAAGTCAATCTTTTCGCCGCTGATGCCTTCGGGGTCGTAGATGTATCCGTCGGGACCGCTGATGGTTACCACCTTGGCACCCTGCTCAGTAGCCTTCTTTACGGCTCCCCATGCCACATTACCAAATCCGCTCACGGCAACGGTTTTGCCTTCGAGCGACAGGCCGCGTGTGGCCAGCATCTGTTTTACAAAATACAGCGCACCGAAACCGGTGGCTTCGGGTCGGATTTTCGATCCTCCCCATTCAAGACCCTTTCCAGTAAGCACGCCTTCCCACTTGTGGGTAAGCTTTTTATACATGCCGAAGAGGTAGCCTATCTCGCGGGCTCCTACGCCGATATCGCCGGCGGGCACGTCTTCATCGGGTCCGATATTGCGGTACAGCTCGGTCATGAACGCTTGACAGAAGCGCATAACCTCAGCATCTGACCGCCCACGTATAGAGAAGTCGGCACCACCTTTACCGCCACCCATGGGCAGTGTGGTAAGTGCGTTCTTGAATGTTTGTTCAAATCCGAGGAACTTGAGAATAGAGAGGTTTACCGAAGGATGGAACCTCAATCCACCTTTATATGGGCCAATGGCACTATTGAACTGCACGCGGTAGCCAATGTTTACATGCACCTCGCCTTTATCGTCGGTCCATGGCACGCGGAACGTGATAATACGTTCAGGCTCAACCAGTCTTTCAATGAGTTTTGCTTTTTCAAATTCGGGATGCTGATTATATACATCCTTAATTGACAGCAACACTTCTTTTACAGCCTGAATATATTCGGGCTCACCCGGATGTCTACGCTCCAGGTCTTGGATAATTTTCTCAACGTTCATAGTAGCAATCTTAGTTAGTATATTATAGTAAAAGGTCAGGTATTTGTGACTTTATGTAATGATCACGGTGCAAATGTAGTCTTTTTCTCTTTTAACGCCAAATATTTTTGCAGTATTTCACTTTTTTTAGTTGCATAATGGCTTGTTAATGTTTAATTTATCGCACAGGCGCCCCCTAATGTGTTCGAGCACAGCTTTTAATTGTTGTGCCAGGCGTTCGCGCTCGTTGGGTGCCGTAGATGCAATATTAGCAGGCGTGATTGGCAAAAAAACATCGTGCTGCTGGGGCATGAGCATGGTGAGCAGTGGCAACGCTTTATGTGCCGCCTTTGCCACCTTATTTATATAGGCGGTGTGGCGTTCAGCCTCTGGCACGTTGTTGCTGGATGTAGGTGTAAGAAGCGCCAAATATTCGTCCAGCGCCTTAAGGGTTTGTGTAAGGATGTCGCGTTCAGCCTCGACATCGCCCTCGGCAAAGGCTGTAAGCGGAGCAAAGAAGTCGGGGGCGCTGTCGGTCTCGGTTTCGGGTGCCACGTCGTTCGGCACAAAAGGCTGCCTTGTGATCTGTGTGAGCGTGGCTGCCAGCGTGTGCATTGAGAAGGGTTTCAGCAAACAGGCATCAAAGCCCGCTTGGCGCAGGCGGGGCACCATGCTATCATCGTGCGCTGTCATGGCCACCACCTTCATGTGGCTGTGGTCGATATGGTGTATGAGGTCGGTGCCCGACATTTCTGGCATCTCGATATCGGTAAACAGCACGTCGGGGTGTTGTGTTGCGATGCTTTCCAGCGCCTCGCTCACGTGCTGCGTGGCGAGCACCTTCAGTGGTGTGCCCCCCAACTGTGCCAGCATCTCGCCCAGCAATTGCAGTTGCAAGGCATCATCGTCAAGAACTAACACGGTTAGCCCTTGTCGTGCCGTAGATAATAGCTTAGGAGCGAGCGTGGCCGCACTGGGGGTTGAAGCTTCAACCTGAGGCACTACCTTCATGGGCAAGCGTACCGTAAAGGTAGAGCCCTTGCCCACTGTTGATGTAACACGAATGGTTCCGCCCAGCAGTTGCACGGTCTCGCGCGTGATAGACAGGCCCAGACCTATGCCCTCAATGCCTTGAGCACCAGGCAAACGGGTAAAGGCATCAAACACACGTTGTTGTTCGTCAGAGGTCATGCCACGGCCCGTATCGGTTACGGCCAGCGTCAGCCAGCCAGCGACCAGGCGCAAGGTGATGGTTACCCCACCCTCGTCAGTATATTTTAGAGCGTTGCCCACCAGGTTGTTCAATATTTGTTTCACGCGGAAAGCATCGGCTCTACACATACGTTGTGCCCCCTCGTCGGCATCGGTATGCAGCGTTAGGTTCTTGGTTTGTGCCATGGGGCGCATCTCGCCCACCACCTCATTGGCTAAACGTAGCGGCACAAACGACACGTTATGCAGTTCGGCCTTTCCGCTTTCTAACAAATGATAATCGAGCAAGGCTGTCACCAAACGATGCAGATGAGAGGCCGAACTGCCTATGTTGTTCAGATATCCTGTGGCCTTAGCGCCTTGCACATAAGGTTGCAGCAGTTCGATAAAGCCCGCGATTGATGCCGCTGGCGCCTTGATGTCGTGCGTGATGGTGAGCAAAAGGCGCTCGCGTTGCTGCATCAGTTTTTCGGTCTCGGCTTTGGCCTCAACAAGGCGCTGACGGTGTAGGCGGTCGCGACGCACATCGCGCAAGATGTAGGTGAGCAAGATGGCAGCCGACCCAATGGCCATCAACGCCAGCAACACGATACGAAGGATGGCACCTTCGCGCGACGTCATCGATTGGTCGACGGCTTTTCGTAAGGCTCGTTGCTCTGACTTTTGTATATCGCGCAGCAACTGTCCTGTGCGGTCGGCTACCACCAAGCTAACCTGTTGCAGACGACGGTAGCGACTGGTAACGGCATCTTGACGGCGGTTTGAAGCTTGCTTCTCGGCCAGCTGTATATCGGCCAGCACATGGGCCACCGAGTCGGCAATATCAATGGCTTGCTGCATGCTGTCGGCCTGGGCCTGATGGGCAATGGTTGTGATGCCCACCGTGTCGGCATGCTGTCGGCGAAAGGCATCGCCTAACCTACGAAAGAAGCCTCGTTTGCTGCGTTCAACCTCATACACCGTTTCGTGTCGCAACACGTTTCCGGTGGTTTTGGGATGGATAACCACCGAGTCGCGCCCATCTTGCAACGCCTCTACCCGACTGCGATAATAGGCTTCGCGATGGTCAGCGCCCAGCAGTTCGGTCACCTTTTGGGTGTTATCTCGTTTTTGCTGCATATATACCAACAAGGTGTCGACACGCTTGCGCTGGTTGCCCGCCACCAACAACTGGCGTAGCTGCTGCGCTTTGGTCATCACCTCGGTGAGCGAACGGTCGAAGTGTGGCCACGCTTCGGCATTGCCCAGCAGCACGGCGCGCTCGGCATTGCTGGTTTCGAGCATAGCACACACCAGGCTGTCAACCACATCGCGGCGGTGCACCATCTGGTCAGAGGCTTGGTTCACGGCCACAAGCGAACGACTATTGTCGTAGGTCATCCATGTCGACACCACAAGCACACATGCCAGCACGCCATAGCCTGCCCATATTTTTGCTTTTATTCCGAATTTCTTCATACAGTAAAAAATGTATCGTCAACCCCTTATGACGATGGGGTTATCATTCATATTGCAAAGATAACGATCCTTCCGCAAGTATGCAAATTATGCCCTAACCGAAAGCGCAACACGCTGAACAAGGGGCATAAAAACAAAAAAATGCCGCCTACACGTTTCGTTAACGAGCTGTGCAGGCGACAATTATCATTTAGACAAACTTTATACGGGGAAATAGGAAACCTATCTTTTACTCGGCAGGAGCTTCAGTAGCGGGAGCCTCTTGTGCCGGTGCTTCCTGTGCGGGCTGTTCTACTGCGGGAGCCTCTTGTGCGGGAGCCTCTTGTGCGGGAGCTTCGGTGGCTGGTGCTTCAACAGCAGGTGCCTCGGTGGCAGGTGTATCCGGTGCGGGAGCTTCAACAGCGGGCTGTTCAGTGGCGGGTGTTACCGAGTCGGTACTGGTGATAACCGTATCTATGGGCGCTGCGCCAGTCTGGTTCATTACATACTCGTGAGCAAAAGCGTTGCTTACTGATACCATAACGATTGATGCGATAGCTGCAAAAAATAACTTTTTCATATTTGTTGTGTTTTAAAATTAATAATGTTACTTTGTTTCACTTAGTGAACATTGTCAACTTAGTTAGTTGTTGTTGTAACTTGTTGCGCCGTTCACTTATCATAGTGCAACCAGCGTGCCAAACATAACTGAAAAAGTTTAAGTGATTGATTATCAACTCACATATCGCATACCACGCCAAAAACGTGAGTGTGGAAAGTGTGGAAGATGTGTAGAAACATTCCACACTTTTCTGTAGAAGGGTGTGGCGAGGAGCTACGACATTCCCCACTTTTCCATCTTGTTATAGATGGTTTTGCGGTCGATGCCCAGCAATCGAGCAGCCTTGGCCTTGTTGCCACCTGTTTGGCGCAAGGCCTCTTCTATGCGTTGGCGCTCGTCGGCCTCGTCATGAAGCGTGAGCACAGCGTTTTGGCGCACAGGGCCCATGGCCTGTTGCAGCTCGGCGGCCGTTATCTGTCGGCCACGCGCCAACAACACGGCACGCTTCATCACATTATTTAGTTCGCGAAGATTGCCTGGCCACGAGTGCTGCACCAACAGTTCGGCAGCGGCAGCATCAAGGCCATCAACCTGTCGTTGCAGTTCGGCATTGGCTTGACGAATAAATAGGTCGGCAAAGAGGAATATGTCGTTACCGCGCTCGCGCAACTGGGGCATATATATCGTAAACTCGTTGATGCGGTGATACAAATCTTCGCGGAAACGGCCTTCGGCCACAGCCTGTTCAAGGTTCTCATTGGTAGCACACACCAAGCGTATGTCTACCTTCATTTCGCGGTCGCCACCCACAGGGCGTATGCGACGCTCTTGCAAAGCACGCAACAGCTGCACCTGAACATCATAACTCAGATTGCCCACCTCGTCAAGAAACAGGGTTCCACCATTGGCTACCTCAAAAGCGCCACGCTTGTCGGCATCGGCACCCGTAAACGCACCTTTCTTATGGCCAAAAAACTCTGAGACGGCCACATCTTTTGGTATCGCACCACAGTCGAGCGCAAAGAAGGGTTTGCCCTTACGCGCACTGAGCTCGTGTATGCGGCGCGCCACATACTCTTTACCAGTACCGCTGGCGCCAAGGATAAGCACCGACATAGGAGTGGGCGCCACCAGTCGAACATAGTCGTATAACTGACGCGAAGCTTCGCTCCTGCCCTCTAAATATTTTGGCACTGAGGCCGAGGCATTGGCCGTAGTGCATGAAGCGGCAGCATTGGTAGAGGCTGCCGAAACGGGAGCCGATGCTGCCGACACAGCCTGAGGAATAGGTGTGGCAACCGACGCTGCTTGCAAGGCATCGTTTATCTTTTGCAGCAAGATGTCGGGCTGCACAGGCTTGGCTATATAGTCGGCAGCTCCCGACTTCATCGCCAGCACCGCGTTCTGCACTTCGGCATAATGCGTCATCACAATGAAGGGCACCGCAATATTGCGTTTACGCATCCAGGTGAGCAAGAAGAGGCCATCGTGGTCGGGCAGACGAAGGTCAGAAAGTATCAGGTTTACACTGTCGGCGCCTCCCTCTGTCAGCCATCGGGCGGCGGCTCCTACATTGGTAACCTTTTCTACATCGAAACCTTTTTTCTTGAGCCATGTTTGCAGCATTGTGCCAAAGGCCAGGTCGTCTTCCACTATCAATATCTGTTTCATCTTACGTATCGTCTTTTTTATGCTAACGTTCTTTGAACAATATTACTGTATGCAAAGTTACAAAAGTAAGCAAAGAGCTTTATTAATAGTTAGTAATCAGAAGGTGTGTTACCTTCTTATCGTTTCTGTTCATAAAACTAACAAGATACTCTTTGTCAAACGTACGAATATTTATACCTTCTTTGTTATACAAATTATAGATAAATTCGGTATTCTTTATCACCAACATCCATTTGGCCCTACACTCGTTTATCATATAATTTGCCAGGCGCTCTTGGTCAGTTTTCGTAAAAGCATTTTGAGCATAAGTGCTAAATTCGCTATCATAGGGTGGATCAAGAAATACGAAGTCGTTTTCAGTGGGTGCAACCGTTCGAAGGAACTCTTCAAAATCAAGATTATATATTTTAGTATCAGCAAAATGATTGAGCAACGGTTTTGAACGATAATAGTTCAACTTTTTGTTCATCAGTTTGCTATTATATGCAATACCACCATATGGCACATTAAAGTCGCCCTTTTTACTATAACGAAACATTCCGCTATAAGCATAATTACGCATAAAGAAGAACAATGCACAATGCAACATCATATTGCTTTCTGCTATCGTCTTATCATTATACATATGCCTATAATTCATGTAAACGGCGCTCTTGATGGCTGTTTCAATATTATCTAACAAGTCATTATCTGGCAGAAGGTGTTTCTCCATTTCAAGTTGGTTCATTCTTGACATCTTCCTAAAAAGGTTGGTTTCCATTTCCTTGACAAGAATACAAGAATAAGAGTAAAACTCTTCACCGATAATATGAAGAATATCTTCTTTCTTGTTCATACAAAACTGATGAACAAACGTCTTTAACTCGTCTTTATTTATTTCTTTATTTCGATAACGAAGGTATGTTTCTACAAGAACCTTATTATTATTAAAAAACAACACAGCATTTTCCCAAGAGGCATCCATTAGCTCAGCATAATGAAAGAACACGGGGTGAGATGTTGCTATGCTTTTATATAAAGAAATTAGTTCTAACGAGAAATCGTTTATATGATACTCTTTTGCTCTAAACGCCATAAAGACAGAACCGCCTCCCACAAAAGGCTCAAAGAAGCGTGTAAACTTTGGAGCATTGGGAAGAATATATTTCAATTCTTTTTCCTTACCACCAGGCCATTTTATAATAGGTTGCAAGTTTGTTGGTGAGTTATCAATACGCATTGATACATCTGGCTTCGTTTCAAAAAAGATGTTTAGTTCAGCCGATGGCGTTTGGCATGGCATTAGCATGTCACGAACCATTGACGTATCTTCGTTATCTGTAATTTTATATGTTTTTGTTTTTGACATTTGATGAAACAAGTTATTTGTTTGAAGTGCGACATCAATTCTTTTCTTGGCGGCATTGTAATAGGTTTCATTTATCTCAACGCCTATAAACCGCCTATTTAGCTGTAATGCTGCTACGCCCGTAGACCCCACTCCCATAAAGGGATCAAAAATTATATCATCCTCATTCGACGCAATTTCTATCATCTTTTTTAAAATAGAAACAGGCTTTTGGGCTGGGTGTTTAGGATTGCTCAACCTTTCTGGGCGCATACATATCGGTGTTTCAATAAAATTGTGCATCTCTGCCTGAGAAATAAAATTCCATGTATGTTTTTTATTCCAACATGTGAAAATCATCTCACAACTATTCAAGAAACCCGCTTTAAAAATTTTAGGTGCAGGATTTGTTTTATGCCAAATCATAAAATTTGAAGTATCAAACTTATGATCAAGGCTATTGTACCAACGTCCTAACTGATTATACGAGGTAAATATAAACAAGTTTCCTGTGGGTTTGAGTATTCGTATAAATTCATCTGCCCATTCTTCAGGATTGAAATCAACCATATCCCAATCTGCCACATCATTATTCATAGCAGTTCGTCCTGGCAACGGTATGTTACCAGTAGAGTGCTGTCCCAAATTGTATGGTGGGTCAGTCAGAATAAAATCTATCGAGTTGTCAGGAATTCGTTTTATAATATCCTTACTATCTCCTCGTAAGACACATCTACGCCAATTAGGATCTTTCATTATGAATTAGGAAGATAAGCGTGTTTTATTTCATCTAACGCTTCATTGATAAAGTGAGCATTCTCCTTGTAAGCATCTATTACGATGTCATACCCTCGATCTGACTTGCAAACCAAGTTCCAAAAATTGCGACTGATACACAGTTCCTCTTCACAGAAGAATTGTCGCACACGTCCTTGTGTCCACGGTTTGCCTTCACCATAACGATTATATGCCGTAGCAAAAAGTATCTTTACATTTTCTTCTCCCAATCTATTCGTTAAGATGCAATATTGCTCAAGAAGGGCTTCTTTTTCTGAACGTGCTTTTTTGTTATCAAGATCGCCTCCTATTTTCAATTCTATTAGGTAATGCATACCCGTTTCTTTATCAAGAAGATAGTAATCGCTCTCATGACGTTTCGTTTCTGCAGTACCCGTCATTTGCGATATGCCTCGATAATCTTCTACCATTGGAGTTCGGCGATTGTTATTTCTTTTATACTGTTCAAGCAGTTCTGCTATATAGTCGGTTTGTTCTTTATAAAGCGTTCCTTCAACATGTTGACTAACCTCATAATTAAGTTCGGCTATACTAATGGCCATACTTTCAAGCATATTACCTAATGAACTATCCAGAGAACGAGCCAGCGCTGAATAATATTGTATTTCAGGGCCTAACGCTGCTATAAAAACGTTGTGTATCTTCATATTAATCACACCATTTTCATTATTTACCTCAGCAAGATGACGCATTGAAAAGCCATTAGCATATGCCTTCACAGCGCTACTTACAATACTGCGTATAGCTCTTTCTTTGTTGATTATTTCTGACATAGATAATTATTTTGTACCATTTTAATGCTGCTTACATAAGGATAGCAACACATTGGTTTTGTTTCAATTAATCATTGATGATCGCTTAACCGTGCTGTAAAGTTATAAAACAAATTTTAAAATAGAGCATAAAGCAAGGATAATCTTTATAAAATATTCAGTAGATATTGCGTGGAAAACAACATTTTCTCGCCATGGCAGAACTCAAACCCTCATGTTTCTGCTCACTTGGCATAACAGAAAAGTTGTTTCTGCTGTCTTTTTTTGTTCAACATTATAAGTATTTTTACATTATGTTTGCTACATAGCTTATATTCGTCACAACGGTCACGCAACCGATGGATATCCGCACAAAAAGTAGAAAAAAGAAAGGAAAAGCATTTGTTTTTCAGATATTATGTTTATCTTTGCCACATATAATGCTACATTTTGTAAGCTTCATACATTCTTTAAGCATCATCTTACAAGAAATAAAGAGAAATACTACCAAAACAGTAAATACATACCATAAATAATTATAACTATGCTGAAAGGTTTACACACATTTCTCGCGTCATCACTGACTGTTGCTGCCCTGACCTTTGCCACACAAGCACAGGCACAGAGCTACCTCGTGAACGAAGGCTTCGAAGGCGAAGGGTTTCCGCCTACAGGTTGGAAGGTGATTGATGCCGATGGCGACGGCCACTGCTGGCAAATAGCCAAGCGTGGCATGGCTACACTGAACGGCAATCAGATAGCCATCTCCTACACCGTTAACCCTGAAAACGCCGATGCCTATGGCGCCCAAGACAACTATTTGGTGCTGCAGCCCATCACCGTTACAAACAACAGTTATAAGCTGATGTATCAGTGCTGCGCACAAGACCAAGACTCGCCAGAAAGCTACAGCGTATTAGTGTCGGAAACAGGCACCGAGGCCGCCGACTTCAAAAAAGAGCTTTTCTCTGAACGCCTTGAAAACGGTTACGACGATGTTTCGCTGCACGAACGCGACCTGTCGCTGGCCGATTATGTAGGTAAAACCATCTACATTGCCTTCCGTCATAAAGGTGTAAACTCTTATGCCTTAGGCATTGACGACGTAAAGGTTACCAATGGTCTTGGCCCCATGAAGCCCTCAACCCTGAAAGTTGAAGCAGGTGCCGAGGGAGCCTTAACCACTACACTAAAGTGGACCAACCCCTCGACCAACGGTGTGAAAGGCAAACTGAGCGCTGTGCAAGCCGAAATATACCGCGATGGCGAGCTCATTGCCACACTGACCGATGGTGTTACACCAGGCGCCACCTCACAATACACCGACACATCAGTAAGCAATGGCAAGCACACCTATGCCGTAGTGGCCAAGACCGACGAGGGCCGCTCGTTGCCAGTATCAATAAATGTGTTTGTGGGTTTGGATATTCCTGACAAGGTTGAAAAATTAACCGTTACCGTAATTGACGGACAAAACCATCTGTCTTGGACAGCCCCCACCACAGGTGCCAATTTGGGTTTCATTAAAGCCGATGGCCTTACCTATAAGATATACCGTGTGGTAAACGAGGCACGCACCCTCATTGCCGAAAACGTAGCCGCTAAAAGCTATGTTGATGCAGCCGCATCGGGCACCGCAGCAGCTTATGTTGTGATACCCGTTAATGCCGCGGGCGAAGGCAAGGAAGAGCTGAGCGGAGAGGTAGTTCACTTTGGAGCCGAATATAAAGACATCAACGTAGCCCCCAACGCCAACGTTGCAAATGGCAACATAGCCCTGCCTTTCGACACACGCAACAGCAGCACCGCCACCGAGATGATAATCTATCCCGCCGACCTGTACCAGGCTGTGGGCAAGATGCAAGGACTGGTGTTTAAAAACAGCTTCTCGGTAGCCACATCAATGACCAAAAACATTAATGTGTATATGGGCGAGACCGACGACGAAGACCTATCACAGGGATGGATACCCGCCTCTATGCTCACCGCCGTTTACAGTGGCCCCGTCACCATGAAGGGCGGACAAAACGACGTTAACATACCCTTCACCACACCCTACACCTACACAGGCAAGAACCTGGTGGTGCTGGTAGTGATGGAAGCCCAATTAGGTATGGGCGGATATTTCGACCGCTTCTATGTACAAGCCCAAACAGGCAAGGCCGACCGCACACGCACCCATTCAATATATGGCGAAACGGTCGATACCGAAACGTTGCGTCCAAGCAATGGCACTCTGACCGAAGCGCTGCCCTCAATGCGTCTGATTATGGCCGCCGACAACGCGGGTTGTATAGAAGGCAAGGTTACCACCACCGATGGAAAGCCCCTTGCTGATGCTAACGTAACCATACCTGCACAAAACCTCAGCGCCACCACCAATGCCGATGGCAGTTTCCGCTTCTATGTGGTAAAGGCTGGCAAAGAGAAATTGGTGGTTTCGGCTCCCAAATATCAAACCCGTAACCTCACCGTACAGGTAACAGCTAACGAAACCGCTAAGCCCACCATCGCCTTGAGCGAACTGACCAAGGTAAACGTGAAAGGACAAATAAAGCTTGAAGGCGTGGGCGCCACGGCTGGCATCAAAGCCACACTGACGCTGAACGGCGAGCAAACCACCACCACAACGGCCGCCGATGGCAGCTTTGCACTGCAAGCCTACTCAGCATCCGACTACGTCATCACCTTCTCATCGCCCTTGTTCGACAGTGTTAAAAAAACCTTCAACACCACCACCGACATCACCAACCTTGACATCACCCTACCCCGAAGCCCCATCGCACCACACACCGTAGAGGCTGCAACAGCGGCCGATGGCAAGAGCGTAAACCTTACATGGGGCAAGCCCGAAACACGCACAGGAAAGGTGCAGTGGAGCCGCTGGGGAAAGTCTGAAACCCACGACAACCTGGGTGGCGACTACTCGGCAACAGACTACTATGTAGCACACGCCTACACCGCACAAGACCTGAAAGACTCGTGCATGGTGGGCATGAGCATCACACGCATGCGCGCCTACCTCAACGGCAACGGAACAAAATATACAGCCATGGTATGGCGTGGCACACGTGCCGAACATGAGGTGGCCGACTCGGTAGTAATAAACGTGCCCGAGGGTAAAGAAGGATGGGTAACCGTCAGCTTCCCCAACCCCGTTGAGCTGCGTGCCGATGAAAACTATATGGTAGGCGTACACTGTATGCAGGCCGTTGATAACAATTGTGTAGGACAAGGTCCCAGCTACTCGAAGGTGGAAAATAAAAACAACCTGAAATGGAGCGACAACAGCGCCTATACCTACGACGGATATTATGCTTGGAACCTCTCAGCCTACTGCTCAATACCGGGCAGCAATGGCGAGTATGGCACACCTGTAGCCACACTGCAGGCACCCACCTATAACATATACCGCACCGAAAACACTGAAGGAGCACCCGACGTGCTGCTGAAAGAGGGCGTTGAAGGCAACACCTACAACGACCCGCAATGGGATGCCACACACCCCGCCACCTATCGTTATAAGGTAGCAGCTGTATATGCTGGCAACAAAACCTCGCTGGCAGCTGTATCAGGCACCATTGAGCGCAAGGCCGACATCGACACTGGCGTTGAGAGCATCATCTCGCCCGTAAAGAGTAAGAACCTGCAAGATGCCGTAGAGGTGAAAGTGCGCCTGCACAACTATGGTGAGAAACCCGCTACCAGCGTGCCCGTAGTGGTAGAGCTGTCTGACGGACAAAGCCTCAATGCCACCTACAAAGGCAACCTTGTGAAGGGCGAAGGTGCCGACTTTACCGTGGGCACCATAACACTGAAGCCCGAAACCTACTACACCATCAAGGCTTACACCAAGCTTGAGGGCGACGTAATATTGACCGACGATACCGCATCAACGTATCTGCCCAACTACACCGATGTAAACCTACAGGGCTTCCGTTGGGATGCATACGACTATGTGGGCCTCATCGACTTCCATGCCAACGTGCCTGAAGAGGCTACCTTCGTAACCGAGGTTCGACCCAATGGCAACCTGCTGCAGGCAGGCGAGTATGTAGGCGACAAGCTGTATGGCTTCACTGGCAACAACGTGTATGCGCCCCAACAGTTTGTAGCACTCAATACCACCTCGTGGTCGCCCACCTTCAGCGCCAGCACCATGGATTTGGTATTTGATATGACCTACGACTACACCACCAACACCATGTATTCGCTCAGCGTGTTCGACAATCAACAGTCGATAAGCACCGTGAACCTGGAGAATGGCGACAACGAGTGGGTAGCCAATACCGACCACGCCTTCTCAACACTGGCATGCAGCCCCGAGGGCAAGCTCTACGCCATTGCCAACGACTATAAGCTGTACACCATCAACAAGACCACTGGCGTATCAACACTGGTGGGCGACCTGGGCATTGACGATGTGCGCCCCCTACACTCGATGACCTTCGACCGCAAGTCGGGCCGCCTGTTCTGGGTACAAAACGGCTTCAACACCGCTGGCAAGCTCTTCCAGATCGACATCACCACGGGCAAGGCACAGCTGCTGGGCACCGTGCGCTATAAAGGTTATCCCACCGAGATTGTAGGCTTGAACATTGCCCCCGATGCATCAACCAACGGCATACAAAGCATCATGGGCAGCAAGGTAAACGACGGCATACAAGCACACATTGATGCTGCCGGACGCATACACGCCAACGTAGCCTTGGCCGCTGGACAAACCGCCACCATCAACGTTCACAGCCTATCAGGTGCTGCTGTAGCCACAGCCACCACCACTCAGCCCCACACCGTGCTGAGCACCGCCCTACAGCCTGGTCTTTACATCATTAGCGTAAGCACCAGCGATGGCCGCAACATGAGCGTGAAGGCAAGAAGATAAGCCGAAATGAATATTTATACACTCGGTTTTGCATAAATATGCAAAACCGAGTGGTGCCTTTTTACATACAAAAAAGCCAGCCAAGTTACTCAGCTCCGAGCAACCTGACTGGCACTTTTCACTACGGCATTTTTATTTTAATGGAAACGTGAATTGCTTTTTCACTTTTCCGTTAACATCTACACTCTTCACATCCATCTTACCGTTTTTAATATGGCAAAGAAGATAAGTATTGTTGCTGTTCACCAAGTTGGGGAAATTAATTACCTCATTAGGTTGTTGATAGCCATCGGCATGAAGATGTCCTGAAATCATTACTGAAACATTTAGTTTGTTTAATTCGGGCACCAATGTTTCTTGTAGGTGATATGGGCCATGCCAGTTTTCTAATGTTGGCGGCATGTGACAGAAAACCACCAAAGGATGCTTACCCACCTTTTGTTCTTTACGAAGGCTTCGTAACCATTGCGCCTGTTTCACACGATACTGGTCAAAAGCCACGATACCACTATATTCAATATCTTCGTCAGGCTTATCCTCACCCGAATCAACAAACAAGAAGTCGACGCCAGCCACATGCTGTAAACGATAATATTTACCATTATTTGTAGGGAAATAACGGTATAAATAATCTGCAAACGGGCCACGAAGCTCATGATTGCCACGATTGAAGAACAGCGGCGTATGCGTTGCAAACATGTGTACACACGTATCTAAATAGGCCTCCATCATGTGCTTCTGACTATTCAAGCGATTTGACATATCGCCATTGAGCAAGACGAAGTCGATTTTATTAAAGTCGACATCTTTACACAAGTCTTTCATAAACGCGGCACGCTCATGAATATCGTTCATCACCAAAAACGTTATCTCTTTGGGTTCAGATGCGAAAGTAGTAAATTCGTGCGGTTTGCCACGCCACACATCAGTACAAGCAGTGCTACCAAAGGTTACCCAATCGTCGTAACGCCAGTCGACCACCTTCTGCGTAAATACTCGATAGCGATATTTAGTATTAGGCTTTAAGCCCTCAATACGCACTCTGTGCACGCTGTCTTTAAGCATTTTTCGCCCATTAAGCACATCATAATACCGTGGGCGGGCCTTTCCATAGAAATGGTCGGCCGAGTCGGGTGCTATTTCTACCCACGACAATCCTGGCTGATCAGTAACCCACAAAATAGTAACGCTTGTGCTATCCATGTCGCTAATCCATGGGCCATGCTTTATCTGTATGCCTAGAGCCGATACAGAAAAGAGCAACATAAGCCCCATTAATATATGTTTCATCTCATTTAATGTTTATTTGTTTACAGTGTTCGTTAATAAGCCACTTTCCTTTTAACGTTTATTGCTTTTCTTTTCCATCCCATACAACATCTTGCTGCTGTAGGTCTTCACTATTAGCGCCTACCATTACTGTAAAGGTGCCTGGTTCAACAATATATTGCATATTGTTGTCCCAGAAACCTAAGTCGCGGGCGTGAAGCGTAAACTCTACATGCTTTGTATTGCCTTTGGGAATGAATACCTTTTTAAAACCTTTCAGCTCTTTTACGGGGCGCACCATTGATGCCACCTTATCGGCTACATATAGTTGCACAATTTCTTCGCCATCTACATTGCCCTTGTTAGTTACATCTACCGCAACTTGCAGCACGCCATCAGCATCAAACTGCGATGCACATTGCATCTTGCCATACGCAAACGAAGTGTAACTTAAACCATAGCCAAAGGGATAAAGGTTTTTGTTGGGCACATCAATATGGCGCACCGTTGAACTGTAGGGCATATCGCCAGGTCGTCCAGAGCGTTTATAGTTATAATAATTGGGTATTTGCCCCTCAGTAAGCGGGAAAGAGGCGGTAAGTTTAGCCGAAGGAGTGGTGTCGCCGAAAAGGATGTCGGCCACAGCATTTCCACACTGCGTGCCAGGGAACCACGCTTCAAGCAAGGCATCGGCTTGTTTATCGATCTTTTCTAAGCACAACGGTCGGCCATTCATCAACACAACAACCAGCGGTTTACCCGCCTTTTGCAGCGTATCAAGTAGCGCTTCTTGCTGTCCTGGCAAACAAAGAATGGCCCTACTGCGCGACTCGCCACTCATCAAGGCTTTCTCGCCCACTACAGCTATTACCACATCGCTTTGCTGCGCTGCTTCAAAGGCAGCAGCAAACTCTTGTGTTGACGGTTTTAAAAAGTCGCATCCTTGTACATAGGTAACTGTAACATCATTACCTAACTTATTTTTGATGCCATCCAGCACAGTAACAACATCTTTTTCTTCGCCACGGGCTTTCCACGAACCCATTACCTCAGAACGATTATTAGCCAACGGACCTATCAGCGCTATGCGCTTTGTTTGCTTTGACAAAGGTAGGGTGTTATGACTGTTCTTCAACAACACCATTGACGATGTTGCAGCCTTTCTGGCCAATGACATAATATTTTCTGACCGCGTCTCACGACGTTCGCGCTTGACATCAAGAAAACGATAAGGGTTATCAAAAAGGCCTAACGCATATTTAGCTCGCAATATTCGTTCTACAGAAGCATCAATAGCTTGAATATCAACTTTCCCTTTTTGAACAGCCTCTTCTAAACAACGATTATATAATCCGTCGGTCATGTTCATGTCAACACCAGCATTAAAAGCAAGCAACGCTGCATCTTTATCAGTTTCGGCCACGCCATGTGCCTTCAATTCTTGAACAGCATTCCAGTCGCTTACCACAAAGCCGTTAAACTGCCATTCATTGCGCAAAAGATCTGTCATCAACCAGCGGTTGCCTGTTGCGGGCACACCGTTTACACTGTTGAAGGCCGACATAAACGTTTTTACACCCGCATCAACACATGCCTTAAAAGGAGGCAGATATACCTCGGCTAAAGTTGATAACGAGAGGTCAACAGGAGCATAATCGCGACCCGCCTGAGGTGCACCGTAAGCCACAAAATGCTTAGCGCAAGCATACACTGAATTTGGGGCACCAAGATTCCATTGAAAACCTCGCACCCGAGCATCAGCTATTTTGCATGCTAAATAAGTATCCTCGCCAGCGCCTTCTACTATTCGTCCCCATCGAGGGTCGCGAGCAATATCTACCATCGGGGCAAATGTCCAATGAATACCAGAAGCCGACGCCTCAACAGCCGCTGCCTTAGCAGTTTCGTACATAAGATTTAGATCCCATGAACACGATTCGGCCAGTGGCGTAGGAAATATTGTTTTATAGCCATGAATAACATCAAACGCGAACAAAATAGGTATCTTCAAACGCGACAATTGCATGTTTTTTTCTTGCAATTTACGCAGTTTTTCAACCCCGCCAACGTTGAGGATAGAACCCACCATACCATGTACAAAAAGCGAGTCGGATAGTGCATCGCTTTGAGGTCCGGTTAACAGTTCGCCACCCACATATTGCGACAGCTGACCTATTTTTTCTGCCAATGTCATCTTTTGCATAAGAGAGGTAACAAAAACCGTCTCTTTATCTTCAGATGCATCAATCTTATTATGCGCCCGCTTTTGGGGCTGATGAGAGACGGCTGCGTGTGTATTGGCTACAAAAAGCCAGCTCATAGCACAAACTACCAATATGATACTGCGTTTCATATAATGATGATTGATTTCACTTCGATTTTATTTCAATGGTTTGCGACTCTAAATCTACGCCCTTTGCTGTAAGCGAAATAGTAGCAGGCGTTTTACCCGACTGTATCACCACCAAGCACTTACCAAAGAAGGCATGACGCTCATGAGCCTTGAAACGCTCCATTGAGAAGGGGCTGCCATTATCAACACCAGCTATTGTTGCGTCGCCCGTTAAAGAGAAATAGATGTTGTTTTCAGCCCAGGGACACAAGTTTCCCTTCTCGTCTACTACCTCAACAGCAACAAACGACAAGCTGCGGCCATCGGCCTTTATCACTTGCTTATCGGGGGTTAAACGTATATGATGCGGGGCGCCAGCCGTTTTCTGTGTCTTCTCGGCTATAATCTGTCCGTTTTTTCTGGCTACCACGCGTACCTCTCCGGGTTCATATGTCACTCGCCATGCCACATGATATTCGTGGTCGTCGCGTTTTTTGCGCACACCTTGCGACTTACCATTCACATACAGTTCAACCTCATCGGCCTGATTATAATAGCACCATAAGTCAATGGTTTGTCCTTTAATCCAATTCCAGTGTGGAAAGACGTGTAACACAGGCGTCGTGGTCCACTCGCTCTGATACATATAGTAAGAGTCTTTGGGGAAGCCGGCCAAATCTACCAGTCCGAAATAGCTACTGCGTGCGGGGAAATTAAAAGGTGTGGGCTCGCCTATATAGTCGAAACCTGTCCAAATAAACTGTCCTGCACAATAGGGCGTGTGCTTCACTACATCCCAAGTGGTTTCATGAGTTGAGCCCCAATATGCGCACGAGTTGTCGTATGCCGAACAAAGGAATGTAGGATCAGTAAACGGACGTTTGCGTCCTGGCATGCGATAAAGCGAGTCGCTCGGCATTCTATAATAGCCACGCGTTTGCAATGCCGACACCGTTTCAGTCATTAAGAACGGCTTTCCAGGAAAATTCTTCTGCACATCTTTCACCTTTTGTTGGTGATAGTTAAAGCCTATAACATCTAAAGCGCCACTTTTAAACAAGTTGTTATCGGGCGACACCTCGTTGCATCCTGCTGTAACAAGGCGAGTGGGATCATAACGACGCACGATAGCAGCCAACACCTGAGTAAGTTTCGACTTCACATTGAGGGTAGTATCATTCGACAGTGCACTCTTTTCGCGGCTATTGTTAAGCAAGATGTTAACATCTTCAAGTGCCATGCCCGAGTTATCTACCTTATTCCACTGCTCAAGCACCTCGTTTCCGATGCTCCAAAGGATAATAGAGGGGTGGTTACGGTCGCGCAAAACCATATCGCGCAAATCGCGTTCATACCACGACTTAAAATGCAACGAATAGTCGTAAGGAGTTTTTCCTTGCAGCCAGCTATCAAACGATTCGTCAACAACAACAAAGCCCATACTATCGCAAAGGTCTAACAGTTCGGGAGCGGGAGGATTATGCGAACATCTAATAGCATTGGCACCCATCTCTTTCATCATGATAAGCTGACGATGAAGTGCATCTTCATTAACAGCAGCGCCTAAACAACCTAAATCGCCATGCAAGCAAACGCCATTAAGCTTAATATTTTCACCATTTAAGAAGAAACCCTTTTCAACATCAAATGCTATAGTTCTAAAGCCTATGGTAGTGGTTTCAGTATCTAACACACGACCATTTTCCACAATTTCGGTTGTTACCGTATAGAGATAGGGCGAGGCCAACGACCACAATTGCGGCTTTTGCGCACGCATTTGTTGGGTAACGGTGGCGCCTGAAGCCTCAACATTTAAAGTCTTCGTGGTTTGAGCCACTAATTGATGAGCCTTATTCCATAGTTTTTGGCGCACTGTAACCTTACGATTACGTCCGCTTGGGTTTTCAATCTGTGTGTTAAGAGTAAGCTTCGCCACACCTTTCTTTACTTCAGGAATGGCTTGCACACCCCATTGGGCTACACGAATATCAGTCGATTTCATCAGATATACATGTCGATAAATGCCACACCCAGTATACCAGCGGCTATTGGGTTGTTCAGAGTTGTCTACCTTTACGGCCACGACATTATCGCCCTGTTTGTTCAAATAGGGAGTAAGGTCAAAACTAAAGCTAATGAATCCGTAGGGACGTGTTCCTACAAGTTTTCCATTTACATACAACGATGTGTTCATATATGCTCCGTCAAAGTGAAGAACATAACGAGATGTGGCATCGTTATCGTGTAACGTTAAATGTTTTCTGTACCAACCTATGCCACCAGGCAAGGCTCCACCCGTTGCGCCAGATGGATTTTGAGCATAGAAGTCGTCTTCTATCGCCCAGTCATGTGGTAAGTTCAATAAGCGCCAGCCGTTATCATCAAACGACTTTTGATGGGGCGAATTGCCTTTATGTAAAGCAAAACGCCAGCCTTCATCCCACAAACAGCGTTCGAAAGCATAACCTTGTAAAGAGAAGAAACATAACATTATCACCATGAACGTGAATGTATGTTTAAAGAAAGGTTGGGCAAAAGTTTTCATTATAAATTGAGGTTCTTATGAGTTATTAATAAGAGAATTACTTTTCTAATATCGTTTTCTAACCATTCGCACACATGCGCCATCATATCAAAACAAACAATTAAGATAATGCATAACGATAGTGGCTTATTATTTTTTAAGTATATCCTCCATATTCCTAACATGTAAAACTTAAAAAAATAATGGAGGATATACACTTTATATTATACGTTTATTTAACTACTATTTTACGTCCTCCTACCAGGTAGATACCAGGAGCCAATGTGCCTTCTTTAAAGCTATTAGCCACCTTTATACCTGTTAACGAGTAAACAGCGTTGTTATGGGTTTGATGAGAAACTACCGAATTGATAGCAGTGGGGGCTTTCTCTTCGCCCAAAATACGCACACTGCGCAAGTAATATCCATTACCTGTTACGGCCAAGCCATATTCTTTCAACTCTTGAATACCCTTGGTGCTCAACTCTACAGTGTATGTTTTTTCTTCAACACCTTCATCCAAGTTTACGATATGCCCGTACTTCTTATCTGAAGAAAGGTTGGGACGGTCGTGCTTATCTGGTGCGGGATCAGCAAACAGGCGCAAATACACCTTTGAGCCTTTCGATACATCTCTAACCGTGAGTTCCAATTTCTGTCCCTCGGTAAGGTTGCTAAATTGTACTGCCGGGATAAGCGACTCACCCCACTTAATCTGTTTAAAGCCAGCCCATTTGGTATTGGCTGCTGAATAACGGCAAACAGAGAACAAACGTATATTTTTACCTTTCACAACACAACCATTTGTTTTCAGTTCGTTAAGCAAGGTTTCGTTGTCAATAACAAATGTTACCTGCGCATCGTTTTGCGTTATCTCGGGTTTCACCGTTGTGATAGCGGTTCCAGCAGCATTATAGATATCAAGTGCGGGTTTTCCAGGATTGCGATATTCAGACACGCTAAGGGGGTCAAAATCCATCACCAGCTGATCGCCCATTCTCAAATCAGCAAAGCGTTCTGCCGGAATGGTTACTTCAGCTGTTTCAGCTTTCCAATCCCAACTTACAGGCACCGAACCTAACCATAGTGGCTGGCTTGCACGTTTGTAAACACGTAGCCAATCAATATTCATTTCATAATTGCGAGGCACCTTGTTCAAATCGCCACCATATTGAGGATCTAACTCGGGATATAAAATGCCGCCACCATTTCCGTCGGGTTTGCCACCAATACCACCTGTTATTGCTACATCCCAGATATGATCAATGTCGCCCTTAATGTATTCGTCTTTCAGCATCTCGTTGTATTTATATATTGAGGTGCCTTCAATCTTATGCTCTTTCGTAGAGAACACTGAACGCACTCTGCCATCTAACAAGAAGCTAACAGCAAAATGAGTGGCCGAGTCGCCTGGCAGCGGATCAATCTGTGCACCATATACATGATAATCGGCAGAGGGATCGAACGAAATTTCTCTTACGCGCTCAGAGAATGGGTTCAAATTATACGTATTTTTCACTTTAATATTATTGTCACTATCCTTGTAGCGTGTGAGGCCATGCACCGATTGATGAATAGTTTTCTTACCCTTAAACTCGTAGGTATGTCCCTCCCAACTGTTCGTAATATTGGCATCGTCGTCATGTACGAAAAACTCTTCAAGGTCAATCTCAAAAGTGCTTGCGCCACCATTACGATGACGTAGCCATAAAGCCATCCATACACCTATTTCGTATGGTATTTTTGCCTTTACCTCGATACGCGAATAAAGAGGATAATATTTGTCGACATCTCTACTTGACAAGGCGCCCGACCACCATCCTATCTTTGTATAATCATGTTGGGGTTTGAGTGGGTAACGCGGAATAACGCTATAATCGACAGTAGGATCAGTATAACCAGGGTTACGAAGACCTGTTTCAATGGCATCGCGTGTAGCACGAACGGTCAGAATACCATCGTTTACTGTTACCATGTTATCACGATAAGTTTGGGCCATACCCTGACTAGTATTATTACCAAAGGTTTCATAATAATAGTTACGGTTACGATCACCGTAAAGGCCCCAAATAGATTTGTCTACTTCTGTGCCCTCAAACTCATCGCCAGGCAAATTGTTCCAACCTGGTAAGAGCGGTATTTGGGTCACTTCGGTTTGTGCACTTGCGCCAACGGCACCCATACTTAGGAAGCAAATAGTAGCAATAATTGTTTTCATAATTCCTCTTTTTAAGATAAATTTGTAAATCAATAGTTATAGTTTGATGAAGCATCTCTATCCTTTAAACGCATATCTGAGTAATATACCCGACCCGTTTATTGGATAGAGATTGCTTCTGCGATATGATAGAGGTTATAATCTATTATAATAGAAAGAAACGTCTTATATCATAGAGGGCAGAATGGCCTTCGGTTAAGGCTCTTCTATTACTGATTTCATCGTAACGAAATTGATTGTTATCTTCGTTCCTGCCTTCCATACATAATCCTTATTAGGCTCACCATCTCCGTTCTTACGATACAAGAAGTCGCCTGTTTCAGGATCAACATACACCTCACGTTTCCATGAGCCAAAGGTTTTTATGCCTTTTACGGCTGGTATCTGCGGATATATACGCATACGACCACCCTTGGCAATGGTTGCGCTCATGCTTTGACCATCATCGTTAATTGTGAAATTAACCGATGCGCCACCGCAGTCGCCAGAGAGTGTCAATGGCTGGATAGCAATTTCGCGCGTGTCGAGACCCACATAGACCATATAGATACCCTCTTTTTCAACTACGGCCTTATCATTTTCTACCTTATAATCGGTTACCTTTTTCAGCTGTGCAAAGTTGCCCTTGCCAAAGGCTTTATCAGTAGAGAAGCTAAGTGTTTCGCCTGCTCGCATATATGAGATATAGAACCAACGCGAGTCGCCCGCATAACCGTTCTCCATAGATACAACTTTTGAAGAGGTCCAATCCCATTCACCAAAGCTATCGCCAATCATATATAGCTGCTTCACGCCTTCGGGTATAAGGACTTCAGGAGTGGTTCCTCCAAAATCGGCAGTATTATTTGCCACATCAAGCGTTACCGTCGTGCCCTTTGATACGGGCAAACCAGGCATCTGATCAACAGAGGTACCAGGATAAACAATTTTACCGTTGCGTACGGTCATCTGCATGGTTGACCAGTTACGAGCATTTTGGTTAGAGGTAGCAAAAATGTTAAGGTTACCTGTTTCGGTTGTTTCTATCGACATGTTGCTACCATTTATTTCTAATGGTTTCTCATTATCACCTAATGCAGCGCCCGAAGCATATACTTGCGGCGTTTCAAAGGCTATCAACTTGCGGTCTAAATTAGCATAAACCAGATAAAGTGCTGAGGTTTTTACGGTAGCCTTTCCATCACTAGTCATCTCTACACCTTGCGTGGTTTGCCATGAAGAGAGTAGCTGTGAACCATCCTTCGATGTTGACCACTCAACCGTTTGTCCGGCTTTCAGATAACACAAATGCCAGAACTCGCCATTACCTACAGCACCCACAGGGGCCATCTTTACAACATCGTTACTGTTCCATGCGCCAAAGTTGCTACCACCCATATACAGGTCGTTAGACATACCTGTTACCTCAACACCTTTACCGCCCATTCGAGCAGTGAATTTTCCTGTTAAAACGCTATATTGTATTTTTACACTATACTTTCCTTTCAACGGGAATTTAAGCTTTACAGCCGACTGATTGGTAAGAGGCTGAAAGGTTTCGTCAAGCTGATTGGTACGTTCGGCCGCTGCCGTACCTGTATAAATGGTCGATATGTTATAGTTCTCAGTTTCGCTATCGCGCAAGCTAAGCTTTTCACCATCGTTCATTTTAAAGATATATTTACCAGGCAGCAACTGCTTCGTCGAGTCAGCGTTACACCATGTTACGACGTGTGTGAGTCGGTCATAAGTTACATTGCTAAGAGGCACATCATTGTTTCCTTCTTCTGTAAGGGCATTGTCGCCTTGCATAGTAAACTGAATAGGAATAATGGTAAGCTCTTTTCTTGCTTTATTAACCACTATCTGGTAAAGGCCCTCGGTGGGAACAGTAAAGCCCTCGCCACCTTGTGTCAAACTATATGAGGTGGCATGAGCATTAGCAAGCTCCAGTTTAGAACCCATGCCATAGGTTTGAGGCTGCCCATCGGTATCGACAAACGATATCTGAAAACGGCCATCAGCCTTCAACCAAGCTCTGATGCTCAACATATTTTCATTGTCGCTCTCAACAGCCCTCAATCGTCCTGTTTCTATAGGCAAGGAGAACTCAGAAGAAGAGCCTGAAAGATAAATTCCCTGTGGGACATTTATCACTTCATCGTATGCAATATTATTTTCGCTGCACGCCATCACACTTAAAGCAAATAGCATTGCAACTATGTTTTTTACTTTTATCATAGCTATCAAATATTTTTTTGGTTACCAACCGTTATTTTGACTCCATTGCTTCAGTTTGAGCACTTCTGACTGCGGTATAGGATACCAATACATCTTGGGCAGGAATACTCTTTGCTCAACCTCAACAGGTGTATAGGTATATCCGCCCGTTTCCTTTTGCTCTGCACGCACACCCATGAGGGGTTTACCCAGTGTAGAAGAAGCTATCTTCCAACGACGAACATCCCAAGCGCGATGCTCTTCAAAAGCCAATTCTATACGGCGCTCATGCTGGATAAAGGTACGCATCTGTTCTTGTGAAAGGCCAGATGGTGTATCGGGTAAGAAAGCGCGGTTACGCACCTTGTTAAGATAGTAGGTAATATCAGCATTTGTAGGATCATACTCGTTCAAGGCCTCAGCATAATTAAGATAAATCTCGGCCAAACGGAAGAGCGGAACAACATGTCCGTTGCTGCTGCCACCAGTCTGTATATTAACATCTTCGTTAAGGTATTTACGCAGATAGTAGCCTGTCTTTGTAGCATTGGGTTTGGGTTGTGCATCAGCACCTCCTACATAAGTGGCAACTTTTTTCCCTTTAAACGATGCCGCATTCATTAAGATTGTAGCAGCTAAACGTGTATCTCGGTTGGCGAAAGGCTGTGCCGCTTTGGCAGGATCGTTCCAATCAAAAGCAGTGCCATCCAGCATTTCATAGTCGTCAATCAAGTTTTGCGACGGGTTTGTGCCTCCCTTGCCACCAAAGCTTACAGGGAAATTGCTCTTCTCAAAGTCCGAATTAGAGTCGTATCTTCTTACAAAGATATACTCTTTGAACTGGAAATTGTTCTTAAACAAATTGCCATAAGAGGGAGCCAACTCATACTGGTTAAGGTCGATTACAGCCTTTGCTGCATCGGCAGCAAGTTTCCACTTAGCGGGATCAGAAGGTTTATTTGCTTCGTTTGTATCGCCAAATTCGAGATAAAGCGGACTGGCTGCATAAAGCAGCAATCGGCTCTTCAAGGCCAAAGCAGCACCCTTAGTAGCACGACCAAAGGCGTCGTTATCATTACGCCAGGGGGTAAGCTCAAGCGTTTCGGCAGCGATATCACACTCTTCAGCAATAAAATCAACTACCTGCTGCATTGTAGGACGCGGCATGTTTTCATAATTTTCATTGATGCTAAGCGTCGACTTAATAATAGGAACGGGGCCAAAACGCTTTAACAACTCAAAATAGAAATAGGCACGTAAGAAGTGGGCCTCAGCACGCCACATCTTGATGTCTTTCAAGCAGTTTTGATATTCTACTTGTTTGTCAGGGTCAAGACGTGAAATATCCAGGTTTACATGGTCTGAATTTTCCAGCAAGGTGCAACATTTAGCTATTCCTGCGAAATATCGGTTCCAGGTATCGTCAGGATTGTTCAAAGCATTCCATGAGCCATTATTAAATTTTTGTATGTCGGCAGTTTCAACTGCAAACTCGGCATCGTCAGTAGCTGAAGCTAACATAGCTCCATTTGAAAAACGATTCAGTCCATCAGGAAGCAACGAATAGGCATAGGTAAGATACTGCTTTGTTCGATTGTACGAATCGAACGTAGCAGTTTTATCTATAAACGAATCTTCCTCACGGTCCAAGAAATCATTGCATGAACTGAGGGCGAAAGCGCCGCTAAACGCCGCTAAGATGAAAGTATATTTTAAAAACTTTGCGTTCATAGGATATAGTTCTTTAGTTAGAAAACGGTTAGAAAGCAAGCTTCAAGCCTACACTAACGGTACGCATGAGCGGATAGCTTAACAGGTTATCTTGCTCAGCATCGCCCAGCTTTCCGAGATGGTCGATTGTGAACAAATTGGTAGCATTTATATAGAAGTAAATATTGCTTAAGCGCACGGCCTGAGATACAGCAGCTGGCAGTTCATACCCCACCTGAACATCGCGTAACCTTAAGAAGCTGCCATTGCGACGCCAGAAGGTAGAAGTGCGATAGTTGTTACTGAAATCTACTGTTGACAGACGCGGATATGATGCATCGGTATTTGAAGGTGTCCAGCTATCAAAAGCGAGATTTGAGGCTGTTCCGTTATTTTGGAAAGAGTAAACACTGGCACCACTCAGATAAACATCGCGCTTAGCAACACCTTGGAAAACGAAGCTCAGATCAAAACCCTTATACTTAAGACCACCACTGAACATATAGTTCCAAGCGGGAACGGTTGAATTGCCTACAGGATGTGCATCATTTTCATTAATGACGTTATCGCAGTTATAATCTTTATACTTGATGTCGCCAGGTGCTACATGGCCAAACTGAGGTTGAGGAAGACCAGCCTTTAATTTGCCTTCGCTATCAAAGTCGTCGGCAGTATAAAAACGTTCAGCTTCAAGCACTATAGGCTTCCATACCGAGTGACCTTTCTTATAAAGATAGTTTTCAGCCTTTACGTCTTCGCCTTGTTCTTTTACCTTGCTCATAGCATACCATGCTCCAGCCTCGGCATAATAGGTAATTTTGTCCTGTATCTTTCCTTGATAACGTGTCTTGAACTCGAAGCCATGATTTGTTACCTTACCCACATTCATCAGCGGCAATATGTTTCCATACGAAGCACCTACGATGCCAAGCACCTGAGCGTATGGAAGGGCGAGAATACCCGACTGGCTCTCGTTGAAGACATCAATATTTACTGATAAGCTTTTCCACAAAGTAGCATCAAGTCCTACGTTAAAGATATGTTTCTTCTCCCATGAGACAGAGGGGTTGGCCAGTGTCTTCTCAGAAAAGCCCGACGACGACGAACTGCCTGTACCGAAAAGATAGCTACCCTTGCTACCATAAGCCTCATCATATATGTATCGAGCCGATGTTTGATTATTACCAGTAAGACCATACGAGGTTCGCAACTTCAAGAAGTCAATCCAAGACACCGACTTCATAAACGGTTCGTTGCTCATAACCCATGCTACCGAGGCTGCAGGGAAAACGCCAAAACGTTTACCACGAGCATAATTATTGGTTCCCATGTAAGATGCAACAATCTCGGCCACATATCGCTTATCAAAGTTGTAATTCAAACGGCCAGCAAAGTTTACATAGCACTCGTCATCGCGCACACCATATACACGATAACGATCGTTCATCATCATCATCATAGCGTGCACACCGTGCTTACTAAACTGACGCTGATAATCAATCTGTGCCTGTAAGTTTACACGTGTATCACTGGTTCTGAATCCTTCGCTCGATGTGAGCGCTGCATCTGAACCATATTGTGTATAGCTATAAACAGGTTCACCCTGGGCATCGACGCCCGACTGTGAAAGTGCATAACGTGCATAGTTACGCGACTTGGGTGAGGTCTCAGCCATAAAGTTATGATAGCCAAACATTACTTTCGCGCTTAATCCACGAACTAAGGCACTAAAATCATACTTCAAGCCAAATACCACCTGCATAGAGCGAGAGTTCTCTTTATTTAAACCGCGGTTTAACAAATTGGCCACAGGGTTTGTGTAAAGAGATGTTCCGCCTATGCTACCATCTGGGTTATAAACAGGAAACGCGTTGGGAGGAGTGCTCCAGATAGATTTCAGATAATCGCTGGCGCCACCGCCACCAGGTGTAGTTTTTTCGGCAAAGCTTACACCTGAATAGAGAAACGCGTTAAAATAGCGTGTAATATCAACATCAAGATTGGCTCTGAAGTTATAACGAGCGTAGTCGACATTAGCATTTTCGCGCTTCTTCGAGTCGGTGCCACGATATAAACCACCATTATTCATCAGGCCTGCCATTACATAATAGTTTAAGCCATCACCTCCTCCACGGAACGACAGTTCACCCATCGTCAAGGGAGCCGTGCTTCTGTAAACTTGCTTTTTCCAGTTTACATTAGGATAGAGATAGCCATTGCTACCTGTTTCATAGGCCGTAAAGGCATCGGTATCGTATAGCGGCCTTTTGTTATCGTTTGTAAGAGCCTGGTTGTAAAGTTTAGCATAGTCGGCCGAATTCATAGGCGTATCCATAACCGTAGGCATCTGTATGCCCGTTTGCATACGGAAACCTATCTTGGGTGCCGAACGATAACCTTTCTTAGTGGTTATTAACAACACGCCATTAGCACCTCTTGAACCATAAATGGCCAAGGCAGCAGCATCTTTTAACAATGACACCGACTCGATTTCTTCTGAGGAAAGATTGTCTAACGGAGCCTCAAAGCCATCAACGAAAATAAGCATTTTCTGATTGCTATTGAAAGAGCTCACGCCACGTGTGAACATATTTTCCATATAAAAGTCGTAACCAGGCTCTCCCGATTTCTGCAAAATCGATAGTCCTGGGAGCATACCTTTTAATGAATTTCCCACGGTTGGCGATGTTATCTCCATCAGTCTATCGCCCTTTACTGTAGAAATGGCTTGCGATTGTGCCCACGAAGATTGTTCTCCGTAAGCTATCTGTACTGCTGTAGTGTCAGTGACATCTTGTGCGTTTACTGGCGAACAGAGCTGCACGAGAGCACATCCTATAATAAAATATCTATATTTCATTGTTCTATCTTTTTACGTTAAGGTTCACTTTATATTACCATCCAGGGTTTTGAACGAGATAACCCTTGTTCACTTCTGACTGGTCAATGGCATACAAGTAGCAGTTATCATTCCAGAAACGATTTTCAAACACATAGGGGGTGTAATGAACATGGGTTTTATTACCATCTATCGAATGAATCTTTAAGCCATAGAACTTACCTTGCATCACCCCTTCATCACCAGCAATAAGCCATCTTCTGATATCCCAGAAACGATGATCTTCAAATGCCAACTCAACCGAACGCTCGTTGCGAAGCTTTGTACGGAAGGCTTCTTGGCTCATACCAGCAGGAAAAGCGGGCATACCAGCGCGTTCACGAACAATGTTTACTGCATCGTAGGCCTCCTGTGGAGGTGCACTGTAATATTCGTTCAGAGCCTCAGCATAATTCAGATAAAGTTCGGCCATACGAAACACAGGCCACTGCACGTTGGTCTTATTGCTACCATTAACATGCAAGATGCGGGGCACCCACTTATGAAGCAAATGGGCAGTACGATCCATGGGCGACTTTTCAGAACCGCCATCGAGGAAATTGATGAACGGTATTTCATCATTCCAACTACTGCTATGATAAGCTACCGTTTGCTTAAAGCGTGGGTCTAAACTATTATAAATAGCTATCAAATCGTCGCCACCATTCATATCCCAATCGGCAGGTTCACCATTAGAACGCTTCTCATAGTGCTTAACGAAATTGAAGGTAACATACAATCCTGCATCGCCCCAAGCCTTGTTCATAGCCCAGGTGGGAAGGTTTGCAACCAAAGGACGGCTTGTTGTCTTGAAACCTCTGTATTTCATATTACCCAAAATAATTTCCTCATTATCAGGTGTGGTCCATACATATTCATAGTCGGTTTCAGGATTACCCGTATTATATATCTTATAATGTCCTGAATTTACAGCTGCATCAATAGCCTCTTTGGCAGCATCGGCAGCCTTCTTCCAACGTTCTTTGTCATAATTGCCATAACCTATCAGTTCTTCATTACCAGGCAACGACATATAAGGCTTGTTCGTATTAAACAACGGACTTGCTGCATACAGCAGTACCCTTGCTTTCAGAGCTAAAGCAGCAATACGTGTAGCACGGCCTAACTTAGCGTTATCGGTGTAGTAATCGGGCAAATAATGCGTGGCACGATCACAATCGACTAGAATCGAGTCAATACAATCAGAGAAACTGTTACGCTTACGCTCAGAGAAGTCGTTCGGAGCAATAACCTCTCGTACAATGGGCATACCTCCATAACGATATACACCCTCCCATAACAACATAGCTCTCATAAAATAGGCCTCGCCCGTAGCACGCTTATTAAAATCAGGATCGCCCTCATCATAGGGCACATCATTAATACGATTTAAGATAAGGTTTGCCACACGTGTGGTGTGATTGCGCAAATAGAAGCGGCAATCTTCATCCCACGAAAAGCTACTATTGGTATGGTTGCCTGCGTTCCATGCAGCATTGCCCATAGCCCACGTACCTACGTCTTCGCCTTCATCACAAGCCGAAGCCAACGTAGAAGAAGATAACAGTCGGCGGTCAGTATTTGTACTGCTCATACAAAAGCCGTAGGGCATTCCTTCAGCATAGAGCGTGGTTAATAGTTTTTCAGCATCTGCACGCGTAGAGAACACCTCGTCTTCGCCGTAGTCGACAGAAGGCGGTGTTTCTAAAAAATCGGAACAAGACACCATAAAGAAAGGAGTCAATGCCCATGCTATATATTTAAGTTTTGTTTTCATACAGAAGGTTTTTTAGAATTGAATGTTTAAACCAATATTATAGATTTTTTGCAACGGATAAGTATTAATCTCAGTGTTACCTCCCTTTGAAGGAGCCTCTGGGTCTAGATCAATCACATTAGTCCATGTAAACAAGTTTGTACCACTTACATAGAGACGCAAACTCTCTAAACCTAATGCCTTAAGTTGGTTCTTACGAAGAGTATAACCAATTTCTACATTCTTTAAGCGCAAATATCTGGCATTGCGTATCCAGAAGTTTGAATCTTGATAGTTGTTATCAGTGTCTCGCGAGGGGCTCATCGACAAACGCGGGAAGTTGATAGGTTCACCATTTTCATAACGTTCCTGTGTCCAGCGCTCTAATATCAAGGTCTTTGCACTATTATGAGCATTGATAAATGGCCATAATGCACGACCGAAATACTTAATAGACACGTGATCGGCACCCTGGAAGAGAGCTGAGAAGTCGAAACCACGCCAACTGCCACCAAACGAGAAGCCGTATATAATTTCAGGTGTGGGCGAATAGCCTATTGGCACCATATCATACATATCAATCTTTCCGTCTTTATTAACATCAACATAGCGCATATCACCAGGCTGCAAACGGTTGTTGTTCCAGCTGCTAACAGGGCGATCTAACGCATTAATCTCTTCCCATGAATTGTAGAAACCATCAAAAAGCAGACCGTAAAACTGACCAACGCGTCGGCCTGTACGCATTTGGTAAGCATATTTTTCAGGCACTTCATCTTGGAACAAAATTTTGTTACGTGCAAACGAATAGTTGAAACGTCCCCAATAGTTGAAGTCGCGTATCTTGTTACGATAGTTGATATCAAACTCAAAGCCCGAATTTTCCATCTCACCCATATTATAAGCGGGCAAAGTGGCACCAATCAGCATAGGCGCACTGTTTCTATTTGACAGAATGTTGTTGCGACGCTCTTTAAAGTAATCGAACGATACCGTAAGATGATTCTTAAAGAAGTTTACATCAACACCCAAGTTTAGTTTACGTGCTTTTTCCCACGTAAGCAGCGGGTTACCTAAACGTTTCTCGGCAACCATTTGTGAGTAGACGGGGTTTGAAGACGAACCAAAGTTATAGCCTGACAAGGTGCCACTGGTATTACCATAAACCGAAGGAAGATACAAGAAGCGGTCGCCACCAATCTTATCGTTACCCACCTCACCATAAGTAGCTCTAAACTTCATGTAAACGAGATAATCGTTTTTGGGGAAGAAGGGTTCTTCACTAAGTACCCATCCTGCCGACACAGCGGGAAAGAAACCAAAACGACGTCCTTTGGCAAAGTTCTCAGTGCCGTTATAACCCATATTAAATTCGGCTAAATAGCGGTTGGCATAACCATAGGTTACACGCCCCACGATACCTTGGTAGGCATTGGGCACATGGTAAGCCAAACTAGGAGCATAATATTTGCTTTGGTTATAGAGCAAGAGGGCTGTGGTCTCATGCTTGCCAAATTTTTGATTATAATGAAGTCCAGCTTCAAAATAAACTTTACGATTCTTACTATATTCAAAACCTCCACCCCAGGTATCGCCTTCATTTTGAGGAATGAGAACAATCTCGTTGGGGTTTTCGGGGTCTCTCTTTGGCACAAAAGTCTGCATCTTCTTTATTGACAGACGCTTACTATTGTAGTAGCTATCATAAGAGGTACTGGCATGAATAGACAAGCCTTTCAGCAGCAAACGCGAAAGGTCATATTCGAAACGCAAAGTGGTATTAATAGTGTTAGCGTTAATATCGTGATAACCATTATTCAACAATGCTTGCCAGGGGTTTTCGTCATCAATAGTATTTTCAAGACGAACCAGTTTTCCATCTACCATGCCAGGGGTACCTAACGGTGTAGCCCATGAAATTTCCTTCCATAGGTTACTGTTACCAAGTCCGGGTGTACGAATATTATTTATTTGGGTTGATAATTGAACGGTTGCTTTAAAGTCTTGGGTTACATCAAAATCGAGGTTTGAGCGAAAATTGTAACGTGTGTCTGAAGCGTTCACGTCATGGTGACGGTCTATCTTAGTGTACTTATACATACCTCCTTGATGAAAATAGCCTGCCGAGATAAAATACTTCACACGGTCAGTACCACCAGAGATATTAAAGTTATGCTGTGTACGCAATGAGGCCTTACGTAAAAACTTTCCCACCCAGTCGGTATTGGGGTGCATAATAGGGTCAGTACCATCGCGATACAGTTTGATATCATCACTCGTAAATCGAGGCACATATGTGGTTCCAGTGGTATAGGCATCATTCTTCAATGCCTCGTTATACATTTCGCAGTAATCAGCACTATTTAAATAATGAGGAAGGGCTGTGGGCGACTGGATAGCGACATTGCCTGAATAGCTAAGATGTGGCTTGCCTTTCTTACCTTTTCGAGTAGTAATCAAGATAACACCGTTTGCACCACGTACGCCATAAATAGCTGTGGCAGATGCATCTTTAAGAATACTCACCGTTTCAATTTCATTAGGGTCAAGACCGTTATAGTTAGGGCGCTCTACGCCGTCAATCATCACAAGCGGAGCAGTATTGTCTGAAAACGTACTGACACCACGAATTAACAATGTAGAGGAGTCTTCGCCAGGAGCACCACTTCGCTGCATAGCTATCAAGCCAGGCATCTTACCCACCAGCATATTACTGATGTTTGCCTGTGGAGTTTGCACCAAATCTTTTGTTGTTACAGAGGCAATAGCGCCAGTAACAGTTGCTTTTTTCTGTGTGCCATAGCCAATGACCACAACCTCGTTCAGCGACTGAGCCTCATCTTCATTTAGGGTTATCTTTAAGTTTGATGATCCTTTTACTGAAACCTCACGTGTTGTAAAGCCTAAATATGAAACTAACACCGTGCTATTTGCTGGTACTTCTAATGAAAACTCGCCACGAATATTTGTTACAGTACCTATCTTTGTACCTTTCACAAAAATACTCGCGCCCATGATAGGGGTTCCATCAGCTTCACGAACAAGACCCGATATTTTATTCATATTGGGCATTGTTTGTTCGGTTTCATCAACAAGTTTCGCTTTCTTTTGCTTCAAACTACCGTTTTTGTCTCTTTTTTTGTGCAAGACAATGGTGTTATTGTTAAAAGAATACTGTATACCAAAGGGAGAAAACACTTCAGACAAGGCTTTCTCTAATGGCCAGTTTTTACAGACCAATGTGACTTTCGTCTTTGGGTTAAGCACACTGTTACGATACACGAACGTGTAATTCGTTTGTTTTTCCACTTGCCGAATAAATCGACGCACTTCTTCGTTTTGAAGATTTAGGGTCACATTTCCGCGCTGCGCCTGTATAATCATAGGCACCAATAGTAGCCATGTTAAGGCCACAAAGCGCAAAATGCGTTTCCTGTTACTGTTTAAATTGTTTGTCATCTTATTTAGGTTTTAAGTCATCACTTCATTCATCTATTATAATATGCTATTCTATTATAATATGCTCGCGTTCCATTTTATATTTAAAGCCATATTGCATACTTAATGAAACCAGCACACTTTCCAAGGTTTCTTTATAAAAAGCGCCAGTTAGTTTGTCATTGGCCAAACACTGATTGCGTAGCTGTATTTTTACACCATACCAGTTTTCTATTTCTTGAAGCACTTTACTAAATGGTAGGCTATTGAAAGCCAAATATCCATCTTTCCATCGTGCATCGGTCAATCCATCATTATCGCAAATTGTGATTTGGTGAGAAACAGGTCTGTAAATTGATTTCTTGCCTGGACGGAGTTGATAGTTTTGAAGGAGTGAGTCGGATGAAAGCTGTACAGCGCCCGAGAACAAAGCCGTTTCGATAGCGCCATCATCTAAACGCACGTTAAACTGTGTGCCCAATACTTCTATTTGCATATCATTTATATGAACGTGAAAAGGGCAAGTAGCATCTTTCGCAACATCAAAATAGGCTTCTCCCTTCATCAATACCACTTCACGATGTTTTTTGGGAACTACGTTATAACGCAATTGGCTGTTTCCATTCAAAAATACGCTAGTACCATCAGGCAATGTTATTTTGCTTTTATTTCCTGGTAAAACACTAACGTACGTATAGTTTTGAGTTGTTGCTGCAGACGATTTTAGCCACCAATAGCTACCACCCACTAACGAAACAATAAGCAACAGCATTGAGGCATAACGTAGGCACTTGTAAGCCAACGCACGCAATGTCTTTCTTTTTATTTTGCTATGTATGTTTTTCAGTATTCTTTGTTGTGTTTTGCAATTCATCTTGGCAGTATCGGTCGTAGCAGAAAAGCTGTCACACATTACGTTCCACAGTTCCTCATCAGAAACTGTTGTTATATCGTGCTGCAACTGCTCAAAATCGGCTTGAGACAATTGTCCCGACAAATACTGCTGATATAATTCTTTTATTCGGTTTTCCATATAATGTTCGCTTCTATTATTAAATACGTAAAGATATAATGTCAATACCTAAAAATAACACTTGTTAACGTTTCTCGTTATATATATTGGTTTTCCACCTAATGCCTATAAAGATATTGGT
>ERZ1026852.43-NODE-43-length-90546-cov-26.233636_pt1 | contig 90546 bp, 70 predicted proteins | sample MGYA00380156_ERZ1026852 | MGnify/ENA primary metagenome ERZ1026852 (study PRJEB33269, sample SAMEA4719792) | human gut metagenome | biome: human-associated habitat; feature: organic feature; material: feces | place: Cameroon | collected 2013-10 ...
ATCCGATTGGGCTGAAGGGGGGATGGAATTTTTATCAGTATCCGTTGAATCCGGTCATAAATGTAGATCCGCAAGGTTTGGTTGATATAAATTTATACCCCGAAAGTGATCTTATCCATTCTGTAGCTGATGAGATTAATATCCCAGGCGTTTTCACAATCGGGGGGCATGGTACCCCCACATCTATTGAATCCGCAACGCGCAGTATCATGACAGCTAAAGATCTAGCATATCTAATTAAATTTGATGGGAATTATAAAAATGGGATGACAGTTTGGTTATTTTCTTGTAATACAGGTAAAGGACAAAATTCATTTGCTAGCCAATTAGCTAAAGAGTTACATACAAATGTAATAGGACCTGACACGCTATGGACGTGGTGGGGGCGAGGAACTAATGGTAAGTTAAAAATGGATACAGTGCTAACAGCACCAACGAACCTTAATTCAAATAAGGATCTAATGGCTATAACAACAAAAGACCTTGGTAATTGGATAACATATGGGCCATCTGGGCACCCCATTTCTAATATGCAAGGTACGCCAGAAAAACCCAGTGATATAAGATAGGTTGTAGATGTATGAAAGCATGCTTGTTACTATTTTTTTATTTTTCTCTTATTGGTCAATTGCATGGTGCTGATGTGAAAATAAAAGAAAACGAAAGTGTGATGGGATCTACAGCAATGACCTATGATTTAAGTGAAGAAAAGCTGATGAAACTGAAGTATAAATCACAACATGGTGATTCAGAGGCATCATTTCGACTATATCAATATTACTGCTTTACTAAAAATAATATTGATAAACAATTGCGATTCTTGGAAAGATCAGCATCTCAGGGGAATGTTACAGCGCAGTTTAATTATGGGGTCTTTTTATCAGATACAAATCCAACATTATCAGAATATTATAATTTGAATAGAGCTATTTATTGGATGGAATTCGCTGTAAATAACGGTAATATTGATGCAAAGAGCAAACTTCAAGAGCTCAAAAAGCTAAAGCGAATGGATAGAAGGAAGAATAAGGAGAATCCGTAAAAGCAATAGTTCATCAGACTGCCGCAGCAGTAGTATGATGATGAATCAGGGCTGTACTATAACTATTATCGGTAACATTAACCGCAGCAGGGGCGGTATAACACTCAGGCTCCGATTGGGCTGGAAGGTAGGTGGAATTTTTATCAGTATCCGTTGAACCCGATTTCTGGAATCGATCCCCTTGGGATTAGCCACCTGTTTATACAGTATAACTTTAGGTATGCTTTCGTGTGTTTCAGATATACCATGTGATGATAATTTTTATGATGTGCTTAGTATTCCAGTCGCTTCTGGTAATAATATGCAATGTAAAAATAATCCCCGTTGTACACATTTATAAATAGATGGCCAATACCTCAAGGCCTATGGAGTTAGAATGTTAATGACCCGGGAGCAAGCAATAGAAAACCTGACGGCATACGATTAGTACCGTCAGTTAATACAGGAACTTATAATCGCAATGGATTTTCAATACATAGTTGTTTAAACGCTTTTGGTCCGTCTTTAGGACCTCGATTCTGTTCCGAGGGTTGTATAACTGGTTTATCTAATGACATGCAAAAATTAAATGAGTTAATATTTTCAGAGCCAGATAGCACATTAACAGTTACGGACTAAAAAATATGGCAAGGTTATTAACAATTGTATTTTTTTCTCTATTTCTGCGAGTGCAGTTACTGCAAGACAATTTCAGAGAGAGTTAGATTTGGCAGACAAAGCAATATTATGGGCACTAATATCAGCCAGTACTAAAGAGGGACGAAAAGCGTGTTCACTAAGCTATTTTGCCTGTAAGGCCGCAGAGGCTGAACTCGGACTGGCATATATGGCTGCGAATGATAACAAGGAATTTCTCACATCCTTATCTAATATAATGAGGTACAAAATAGATGCTGGACTTTCCGAATCCTATACATGCTATTTATTAAGTAAGGGAAAGATCATAAGACCATATCTGAAAAATCTAAATCCACTCCAACTTGCCGCTGATTGCATTGAAACAGTAAATAAAATAAAAGATAAGAATAAAAAAATCATTGATATAAATTCAGTTAATATTTGTAGTGATGATAAAAATATAAAATTGAGAGTTAATAGTACTATTATGGCCATTGATGATTCTATAAAGTGCATCGATGAATGATAACTTAATTTTATTTAAAAATATATTAATAACTCACTCTCCAGGAGTTTTTTTAACTTAGTTTTATAATGAATACGATAATTAAAAGTGAAGAAGAAAATAGTTGTATACATATATTCCATGACCCTACATTGTGATCTATAGATTAAATATTTTTTAAATGTGACTGTCATCCTTCAGATAATAAAGCCATCATCGCAATAGATGGAAAAGCACTCCTGCTCTTTTTTGATTAGAGCCGTCGCAGGAGGAACAACTCATATCATCATTGCGATCTCGACGATGTATAGTCTCATCCTGCGGCAGAACAAGACGGATAAAAAATCCAATGAGAGCACACTCATCCAGAACTTATTAACATAATGAATATTAAAGAAAAATCATCGCAGCTAATGAAGTAATATGCAAAAATAATTAGTCCTTACAAGGAGCAAAGTTCCATAATCTCCCCCCTCCCCCTCAATGATCCAAATAAAGATAATGCATCCAGCTGGTCATTCTTAGCAGCACTTTCCGCATCACCGAAACATGGCTGAAATGGTCGGAGTAAACCGCCACCTGGGCGTAGATGCCGTCGGGTAAGGCATCGATATCATCGTTAGGGTCCAGTTCAATGGTTCCCAGCACACCGTCCGTGCCGGGCACGACCGTTAATGATTGCAATACCCCCTGCGCCTGATAAGAACCGCCTGGCACGACAGGTAAAATACTAGTCAGTTTGCCGTGAAACACCTGCCCAGGTAGCGCGTTAAACACCACTTCCGCATCATCGCCGGGTTTCAGACGTAACAGCGAGTTTTGCCGAAATTGGGCGACAATTTGCCGTTTTTGCTCGGGGATGAAGACCATCACCGGACGCAGCGGCAAGGCAGCTGCGTATGTACCTGGGCGGATCAGTACCTGAGTAACGTAGCCATTGCTCGGCGCGCGAATGACAGTCTGCTCAAGGTTATATTTTGCTTCAGTAAGTTGCGCTCTTAAGCTCACAATCTGCGATTGCTCGCCGTTAACCATACTGTCGAGCTGGCTCTGGATCTGCGCCTGCTCCGCCACCGAGCCTTTCACCAGCGCATCCTGCGCGAGGAAATTTTGCCGCGCATCGTCGATGTCACGTTCCGAGAACGGATTCACCGCCGCCTGGCTGCCTTTCAAGTAACGTTGATAATTTTTAAACAGACGGTCGCGCTCCGCTGAAACCTGGGTGGTGTTGGCCTGCGCTTCAGTGAGCTGCGCACGCAGCGTCTTTATATTATGCGTCGCCGTCATCAGGTCAGCCTGAAGTCTGTCAACTCGCGCCTGGTAACGAACCGGGTCGAGCTTAAAAAGCACCTCGCCCTTTTGAATAAGCTGATTATTCTTGTCAGTGACTTCAGTAACAATTCCCGTCACCTGTGGCGTGATAGGGATCGCTATCACTGCCTTTTGCGCGGTAAAAGTGTAAGGGTGGTTGTAGTTCATCAACAAAATTAAACCACTCACCAGAAACACGCCTCCCAGCGCCGCCGTCGCCAGCGTCCACTGATTTACCGGAATGCGGAAGATTTTAAAGACCGCCCACGCCAGCGCCACGTAAGTTAAAACAATCAATAGATCCATAATTAGATCTCCGGGAACGTGGAATAGTCAGTCTTTTTCTCGGCGGCGAGTTGATGCTCCAGCCGGGAAATTCGGTCAGAAAGTGAGGCGATTTCCGGGTCAGTCGCTTTCTCCTGCGACGCAACATGTGACTGCATACCCCAGCCACGCTCCGGTTGATAGAGCGTCGCCCAGATCCACAGAAACGGCCAGATAACATGCAGAGTAAACAGGCTCACCCAGCCCGCCGTATGAATAGCGTCGGCATGGGGGTGATTGCGCTTTTTGGCAATCAGATAAGGGATGTCATGTATCGCGATGATTCCATAAAAAATCACCAGAAAGACGAAGATCAGCACTCCCAACGCGAAATAGTTTAGAAACATATCTGCCTCGGATTCACGTTTATCAGTGTTGTTTTTGGGCTGGCAGCCAGAAGGGAGTCAGGCTGATATTTTGACAATAATCCGGGTTCGCGATTCTCGCCATAACACCAAAGAATAATTTTTAGAGGTGATGAGTTGCTTAGTTACATAACGATTGTATGACGAAGGCATAACATGCTGTAGATCACATCAGGTGAACGCCGTAAGAAAATATCTTGTGATTCAGATCACAAAGATTCAACAAACCATCAAAACAAAAATGTGACACTACTCACATTTAAATGCCATTTTTAGCGAAAATCGCCGTCTTGTTGCTTTTTTACACAAGCGTTTTGTGATGAGTATCACGTCAATTACCTCTCTACCCCCTATATTTACGTGACTGATATCACACAAAAGGCCGTCGACTGGACAGTTAACCGATTCAGTGCCAGATTTCGCAGTATCTACAAGGTCCGGCTACCTCTGCCGCCACATTAACAAAAAACCTCGGGCTTCCAGCCTGCGCGACAGCAAACATAAGAAGGGGTGTTTTTATGTCATCCGATATTAAGATCAAAGTGCAAAGCTTTGGTCGTTTCCTCAGCAACATGGTGATGCCAAATATCGGCGCGTTTATCGCGTGGGGTATCATCACCGCGTTATTTATTCCAACAGGGTGGTTACCGAACGAGACGCTGGCGAAGCTGGTCGGGCCGATGATCACTTATCTCCTGCCGCTGCTGATCGGTTATACCGGTGGTAAGCTGGTAGGCGGCGAACGTGGCGGCGTAGTCGGTGCCATCACTACCATGGGCGTTATCGTCGGCGCAGACATGCCGATGTTCCTCGGTTCTATGATTGCAGGTCCGCTGGGCGGCTGGTGCATTAAGCACTTCGACCGCTGGGTAGACGGTAAGATCAAATCCGGTTTTGAGATGCTGGTGAATAACTTCTCCGCAGGCATCATCGGGATGATCCTCGCCATTCTGGCATTTCTCGGCATTGGCCCGATTGTTGAAGCCCTGTCCAAAATGCTGGCTGCGGGCGTTAACTTCATGGTTGTCCATGACATGCTGCCGCTGGCGTCTATCTTTGTTGAACCGGCGAAAATCCTGTTCCTCAACAACGCCATTAACCACGGTATCTTCTCGCCGCTGGGTATTCAGCAGTCCCATGAACTGGGTAAATCCATCTTCTTCCTGATTGAAGCTAACCCAGGTCCAGGTATGGGCGTGCTGCTGGCGTACATGTTCTTTGGTCGTGGTAGTGCTAAACAGTCTGCGGGCGGTGCGGCAATCATCCACTTCCTGGGTGGTATCCACGAAATCTACTTCCCGTATGTGCTGATGAATCCGCGTCTGATCCTGGCCGTTATCCTCGGCGGTATGACTGGCGTGTTCACGCTGACTATCCTGGGCGGTGGTCTGGTTTCTCCAGCATCTCCGGGGTCTATCCTTGCGGTACTGGCGATGACGCCAAAAGGTGCTTACTTCGCTAACATCGCGGGTGTGTGTGCGGCGATGGCTGTCTCCTTCGTTGTCTCTGCTATTTTGCTGAAAACCAGCAAAGTGAAAGAAGAAGATGATATTGAAGCAGCAACTCGTCGTATGCAGGACATGAAAGCTGAGTCTAAAGGCGCATCTCCGCTGTCTGCTGGCGATGTGACTAACGACCTGAGCCACGTACGTAAAATCATCGTTGCCTGTGACGCCGGTATGGGTTCCAGTGCGATGGGCGCAGGCGTTCTGCGTAAGAAAATTCAGGATGCAGGTCTGTCGCAGATTTCTGTTACTAACAGCGCGATCAACAACCTGCCGCCAGATGTGGACCTCGTCATCACTCACCGTGACCTGACCGAACGCGCTATGCGCCAGGTTCCGCAGGCACAGCATATTTCGCTGACCAACTTCCTCGACAGCGGCCTGTACACCAGCCTGACCGAACGTCTGGTTGCTGCCCAACGCCACACGGCAAACGAAGAGAAAGTAAAAGACAGCCTGAAAGACAGCTTTGACGATTCCAGTGCTAACCTGTTCAAGCTAGGCGCGGAGAACATCTTCCTCGGTCGCAAAGCGGCAACCAAAGAAGAAGCGATTCGTTTTGCTGGCGAGCAGCTGGTGAAAGGCGGTTACGTTGAGCCGGAATACGTTCAGGCGATGCTGGATCGTGAAAAACTGACCCCGACTTATCTGGGTGAGTCTATCGCGGTGCCACACGGTACGGTTGAAGCGAAAGATCGCGTACTGAAAACGGGCGTGGTGTTCTGCCAGTACCCGGAAGGCGTGCGCTTCGGTGAAGAAGAAGATGACATTGCCCGTCTGGTGATTGGTATTGCAGCCCGTAACAACGAGCACATTCAGGTTATCACCAGCCTGACCAATGCACTGGATGATGAGTCCGTCATCGAGCGTCTGGCACACACCACCAGCGTGGATGAAGTGCTGGAACTGTTGGCAGGTCGTAAGTAATCCAATCCCACCCTCTCCACATGGAGAAGGTGGGGTTAATTGCCTGATGCGCTACGCTTATCAGACCTACAGGATGCATCACGATTTGTTGAATTTGCACGTTCTTGTAGGCCGGATAAGGCGCTTACGCCGCATCCGGCGCTGCCCCTCTCCTCACGGAGAGGGTTTGGGTGAGGGAAAAGCCTCACCCCAGCCCTCTCGGGTAAAAACATTGATGAAGGTTAATACTATGAAAGCATTACATTTTGGCGCAGGTAATATCGGTCGTGGCTTTATCGGTAAACTGCTGGCAGACGCGGGTATCCAACTGACGTTTGCCGATGTCAATCAGGTGGTACTTGATGCCCTGAATGCCCGTCATAGCTATCAGGTTCATGTGGTTGGTGAAACCGAGCAGGTAGATACCGTTTCCGGCGTCAATGCTGTCAGCAGCATTGGTGATGATGTCGTTGATCTGATTGCTCAGGTCGATTTAGTCACTACCGCCGTTGGCCCGGTTGTGCTGGAACGTATTGCTCCGGCTATCGCCAAAGGGCTGGTGAAACGCAAAGAACAAGGTAATGAATCCCCGTTGAACATCATCGCCTGTGAAAACATGGTACGCGGTACCACGCAGCTGAAAGGCCATGTGATGAACGCCCTGCCGGAAGACGCCAAAGCGTGGGTAGAAGAACACGTTGGCTTTGTCGATTCCGCCGTTGACCGCATCGTACCGCCTTCGGCTTCGGCAACTAACGATCCGCTGGAAGTGACGGTAGAAACTTTCAGCGAATGGATTGTCGATAAAACGCAGTTCAAAGGCGCACTGCCGAACATCCCAGGCATGGAGTTAACCGACAACCTGATGGCATTTGTCGAACGTAAACTCTTCACCCTGAACACGGGTCATGCTATAACCGCGTACCTCGGAAAACTGGCCGGTCATCAGACCATTCGTGACGCTATTCTCGACGAGAAAATCCGCGCGGTGGTAAAAGGTGCGATGGAAGAAAGTGGTGCGGTACTGATCAAGCGCTACGGCTTTGACGCAGACAAACATGCGGCGTACATCCAGAAAATCCTCGGTCGTTTTGAGAACCCGTATCTGAAAGATGATGTAGAGCGCGTAGGCCGTCAGCCGCTGCGTAAACTGAGTGCTGGCGACCGTCTGATCAAGCCATTGCTCGGTACGCTGGAATACAGCCTTCCGCACAAGAATCTGATTCAGGGGATTGCTGGTGCAATGCACTTCCGCAGTGAAGATGATCCGCAGGCTCAGGAACTGGCAGCACTGATCGCTGACAAAGGTCCGCAGGCGGCGCTGGCACAGATTTCCGGTCTTGATGCCAACAGCGAGGTTGTATCCGAGGCGGTAACCGCTTATAAAGCAATGCAATAATGGTGGACCAGGCGCAGGACACCCTGCGCCCGAATAACAGATTGTCAGATATGCAGGCAACAATGGAACAAACCCAGGCCTTTGAAAACCGTGTGCTTGAGCGTCTGAATGCTGGCAAAACCGTGCGAAGCTTTCTGATCACCGCCGTCGAGCTTTTGACCGAGGCGGTAAATCTTCTGGTGCTTCAGGTATTCCGCAAAGACGATTACGCGGTGAAGTATGCTGTAGAACCGTTACTCGACGGCGACGGTCCGCTGGGCGATCTTTCTGTGCGTTTAAAACTCATTTACGGGTTGGGCGTCATTAACCGCCAGGAATACGAAGATGCGGAGCTGCTGATGGCATTGCGTGAAGAACTAAATCACGACGGCAACGAGTACGCCTTTACCGACGACGAGATCCTTGGACCCTTTGGTGAACTGCACTGCGTGGCGGCGTTACCACCGCCGCCACAGTTTGAACCAGCAGACTCCAGTTTGTATGCAATGCAAATTCAGCGCTATCAACAGGCTGTGCGATCAACAATGGTCCTTTCACTGACTGAGCTGATTTCCAGAATCAGCTTAAAAAAAGCCTTTCAAAAGTAAGCAACGTCTGCTTACTGCCCCTCTACCTGCTTCGGCCGATAAAGCCGACGATAATACTCCAGACGTTGTAGATATAACGGCACGCTTTCATCGGGTATTCCGGACGGAATCGCGTTACGGGGAGGCAGTTTTTTCAGATACTCCCGGAACGCCTGGCTTGATGCCATGAAATCTACGGCTTTATCGATAAGAAGCGGAACGTTTTCACCTAATTTGCCCATGATGATATCTCCGTATTACCCCGCGCCGGGAATGCGCGGCCGCCAATTTTAGTTTAGGTTCCCGGTAAAGATGACATTAAGGAAAACGTGCTGAATCCTCAATAATCATCCGCTGCTGTTTATTATCTTTTTTCTATAGATTTCTTAATTAATCAATAAATTGCGTAGTTTTTAAGCATGTTAATGATTACGTTACAGAACTATTGCAATGTCATCAGTTGTGAACAAAGCACCTGGTCGCGCATACTAGGGGCTATAAATTTATCTTTATCAGAAGCCATCACATGAAAGAAGTCGAAAAAAACGAAATCAAACGTCTCAGCGATCGTCTGGACGCCATCCGCCACCAGCAGGCCGATCTGTCGCTGGTTGAAGCCGCAGACAAATATGCCGAGCTGGAAAAAGAGAAAGCCACGCTGGAAGCAGAAATTGCTCGCCTGCGTGAAGTTCATAGCCAAAAACTGAGTAAAGAAGCACAGAAGCTGATGAAGATGCCGTTTCAGCGCGCAATTACCAAAAAAGAGCAGGCTGATATGGGCAAGCTGAAGAAAAGTGTTCGCGGACTGGTGGTTGTGCACCCAATGACCGCGCTGGGCCGTGAAATGGGCCTGCAGGAGATGACTGGATTCTCTAAGACTGCGTTTTAAGCGCCTCAGACGACTGGTTCGATCATATCAACCCGCATCTGGCTTGCCTTAGCTGGTCAATGCGGGGACTCTCCTGTCTACTCGCCTAATTACCAAACAATTCACTCCCTTTACGTCGATTTACCGCTGGTTGATATTCTGAAAATGCATTTTTACCGAAATAGCCACCTATAAACAATAAAAATATATAGAAGATATCATTTATTAATTAACAAGCATTTACGTCTCTTTTTTTCGGATTTAATTGTGAAATTTTAATCATCATATTCATACAATAAATTATCTGTAAAATTTTTCCCAGACATGGTTTCTTTCATATTTGACATTTATTAATAATCATCATTAGAATCCACAAAAATAATATATTCATACAAACACAGACATCTTTTGAAACGAATGATACATTTTTATGATGAATGCTTAAAACAATATTTAATCGACACACATCACTGTCATTAATGTAAAGCAACATAGATCACCAATAATACAATGGACAACTCTACCGGCATTGATCGCTGGTCGGAGGAAATAAGGATTTTTACATGAACTTGAAGAAGATTTTTTTCAGTGCTGTCACTGTTTCAGTTCTCTGCGCATTAACGGGATGTGACTACATTGAAGAAGGCAAGCCAGAAAGTAGTTTATTGAAACAACAAGAAGAACATAACAATAAAATTGATCTACTTGAAAAACAACAAGCACAGCTAAAGAGTCAACTGGAAACTATTCAAAAACAACAAACTGGCATAATAAGCAGTACAAAGACTTTAACTCACGTAATTAAATCCGTTAAAGATCAACAAAACACTTTTATTTTTACCGAGTTTAACCCAGCAAAAACGAAGTATTTCATCCTGAACAATGGTTCGGTGGCTTTAGCGGGTCGAGTGTTATCCATTGACGCCACAGAGAATGGCAGTGTTATTCATATTTCACTGGTCAACTTATTAAGTACACCTATCTCAAATATTGGTTTTAATGCGACATGGGGTGGTGAAAAACCTGTCGATGCCAAAGAGTTTGCCCGGTGGCAACAATTACTTTTCAACACATCAATGAAATCCACATTGAAATTATTACCAGGTCAATGGCAAGACATTAATTTGACCCTGAAGGGTGTATCGCCCAATAACCTGGGATATCTGAAGTTAGCCATCAACATGGAAAATATTCAGTTCGACAATCTTCCCTCTGCTGAAAATCGGCAGAAAAGAAGCAAAAAATAAATGCAGTTAGTACGCTTATAACAAGGAATAGCGAGCATCATTAATGAACAAAATATTTAAAGTTATCTGGAACCCTGCGACAGGGAATTATACTGTTACCAGCGAAACGGCAAAAAGCCGTGGCAAGAAATCTGGGCGCAGTAAGCTGTTAATTTCTGCGCTGGTTGCGGGTGGAATGTTGTCGTCGTTTGGGGCATTGGCGAATGCCGGGAATGACAACGGTCAGGGTGTTGATTACGGTAGTGGATCAGCTGGCGACGGCTGGGTTGCTATAGGCAAAGGGGCGAAAGCAAATACTTTTATGAACACCAGTGGTTCCAGTACTGCTGTGGGTTATGACGCTATAGCTGAAGGCCAATATAGCTCTGCCATCGGGTCAAAAACCCATGCGATTGGCGGTGCATCAATGGCCTTTGGGGTTAGTGCAATATCAGAAGGCGATAGAAGTATAGCACTGGGTGCCTCTTCGTATTCATTGGGCCAATACTCAATGGCCCTCGGCCGTTATTCAAAAGCATTGGGTAAATTGTCTATTGCTATGGGGGACTCTTCCAAAGCGGAAGGAGCAAACGCCATTGCCCTGGGAAATGCCACTAAAGCTACTGAGATTATGAGTATTGCTCTTGGCGACACCGCCAATGCGTCAAAAGCGTATTCAATGGCGCTGGGAGCAAGTAGCGTCGCATCTGAAGAAAACGCAATTGCCCTGGGGCGTAGCAGTGTAGCTAGCGGTACTGACAGCCTCGCATTTGGCAGACAATCACTTGCCAGCGCAGCGAACGCTATTGCGATAGGTGCTGAGACCGAAGCCGCTGAAAATGCAACTGCTATTGGCAATAATGCGAAGGCAAAAGGGACTAATAGCATGGCAATGGGGTTCGGAAGCCTTGCCGATAAAGTCAATACTATCGCATTAGGAAATGGCAGCCAGGCTCTGGCAGATAATGCAATCGCCATAGGCCAGGGCAACAAAGCTGATGGCGTGGATGCCATCGCTCTGGGTAATGGTAGCCAGTCGAGAGGCTTAAACACCATTGCCTTAGGCACAGCCAGTAATGCAACTGGTGATAAGAGTCTTGCGCTTGGTAGTAATAGCAGTGCCAACGGTATTAACTCTGTCGCGCTGGGCGCAGATTCCATTGCGGATTTAGACAATACCGTCTCTGTCGGCAATAGTTCATTAAAACGCAAGATCGTTAATGTGAAAAATGGCGCGATCAAGTCTGACAGTTACGATGCCATTAATGGTTCACAGCTTTATGCCATTAGCGACTCGGTAGCAAAAAGGCTTGGAGGAGGGGCTGCAGTAGATGTTGATGACGGTACTGTTACAGCACCAACCTACAATTTAAAAAATGGTAGCAAAAATAACGTAGGGGCTGCGCTCGCTGTACTTGATGAAAACACCCTGCAATGGGACCAAACCAAAGGCAAATACAGCGCTGCTCATGGTACTAGTAGCCCAACTGCCAGCGTAATCACCGATGTTGCGGATGGCACGATTTCAGCCTCCAGTAAGGATGCGGTTAACGGTTCCCAACTGAAAGCTACCAATGACGATGTCGAAGCCAACACCGCCAATATCGCTACTAATACCAGCAACATTGCCACGAATACGGCAAATATTGCCACCAATACCACCAATATCACCAACCTGACGGATTCCGTTGGTGACCTTCAGGCTGATGCCCTGCTCTGGAACGAAACTAAAAAGGCATTCAGTGCAGCTCACGGCCAGGATACCACCAGCAAAATCACCAACGTTAAAGATGCCGACCTGACGGCTGACAGCACTGATGCTGTTAACGGCTCTCAGCTGAAAACCACCAACGATGCTGTGGCGACGAATACCACCAATATCGCCAATAACACTTCCAATATTGCCACTAACACCACCAACATCTCTAATCTGACTGAGACGGTGACTAATCTTGGTGAGGATGCGCTGAAATGGGATAAGGACAATGGTGTATTCACGGCAGCTCATGGCACCGAGACCACCAGCAAAATCACCAACGTTAAAGATGGCGACCTGACGACTGGCAGCACCGATGCCGTTAACGGCTCTCAGCTGAAAACCACCAACGATGCCGTGGCGACGAATACCACCAATATCGCCACTAACACCACCAACATCTCTAATCTGACTGAGACGGTGACTAATCTTGGTGAGGATGCGCTGAAATGGGATAAGGACAATGGTGTCTTCACTGCAGCTCATGGCAACAATACCGCCAGCAAAATCACCAATATCCTGGACGGCACAGTCACTGCAACCAGTTCCGATGCCATTAACGGTAGCCAGCTTTATGACTTAAGCAGCAATATCGCCACCTACTTCGGCGGCAATGCTTCTGTGAATACTGACGGTGTGTTTACCGGTCCAACCTACAAAATCGGTGAAACAAATTATTATAACGTCGGCGATGCACTGGCTGCGATTAACTCCTCATTTAGCACGTCTCTCGGCGATGCTCTGCTTTGGGATGCCACCGCAGGTAAATTCAGTGCCAAACACGGTACTAATGGTGACGCAAGCGTGATCACTGATGTCGCAGATGGTGAAATTTCAGACTCCAGTTCTGACGCAGTAAACGGCTCACAACTCCACGGCGTGAGCAGTTATGTTGTTGATGCGCTGGGGGGTGGTGCCGAAGTCAATGCAGACGGCACCATCACTGCGCCGACGTACACCATTGCTAATGCTGATTACGATAATGTCGGTGATGCCCTGAATGCTATCGATACCACTCTTGACGACGCTCTGCTCTGGGATGCGGACGCCGGTGAAAATGGTGCATTTAGCGCCGCTCACGGAAAAGATAAAACTGCCAGTGTAATCACTAACGTCGCTAACGGTGCAATCTCTGCTGCCAGCAGCGACGCGATTAACGGCTCACAACTCTATACCACCAATAAGTACATCGCTGATGCGCTGGGTGGTGACGCAGAAGTCAACGCTGACGGCACCATCACCGCACCGACTTACACCATTGCGAACGCCGAGTACAACAACGTCGGTGACGCCCTGGATGCGCTTGATGATAACGCCCTGCTGTGGGATGAGACTGCCAATGGCGGTGCTGGAGCCTACAATGCCAGCCATGACGGTAAAGCCAGCATCATCACTAATGTCGCTAATGGCAGTATTAGTGAGGACAGTACCGATGCAGTGAACGGTTCTCAGTTGAATGCGACGAATATGATGATTGAGCAGAACACCCAAATTATCAATCAGCTCGCTGGTAACACCGACGCAACCTATATCCAAGAAAACGGTGCGGGTATTAACTATGTGCGTACTAACGACGACGGCTTAGCGTTCAACGACGCCAGCGCACAGGGTGTTGGCGCTACAGCTATAGGTTATAACTCTGTCGCCAAAGGCGATAGCAGCGTAGCTATTGGTCAGGGCAGCTACAGCGACGTTGATACGGGTATCGCCCTGGGTAGCAGCTCTGTTTCCAGCCGAGTGATTGCCAAAGGCTCCCGTGACACCAGCATAACGGAAAATGGCGTTGTTATTGGTTACGACACCACGGATGGCGAACTGCTCGGTGCATTGTCTATCGGTGATGACGGTAAATATCGTCAAATCATCAACGTAGCCGATGGTTCCGAAGCCCATGACGCCGTTACGGTTCGTCAATTGCAGAATGCGATTGGTGCGGTCGCAACCACGCCGACTAAATACTTCCACGCTAATTCAACGGAAGAAGATTCACTGGCAGTGGGAACTGACTCGCTGGCAATGGGTGCGAAAACCATCGTGAATGGCGATAAAGGTATTGGTATCGGTTATGGTGCCTACGTGGACGCGAATGCACTTAACGGCATTGCCATTGGTAGCAATGCGCAAGTCATTCATGTCAACAGTATTGCGATAGGTAATGGTTCTACGACCACTCGTGGCGCTCAAACCAATTATACCGCCTACAACATGGACGCACCGCAGAACTCTGTCGGTGAATTCTCAGTCGGTAGTGCGGATGGTCAACGTCAGATCACTAACGTCGCAGCAGGTTCGGCTGATACCGATGCGGTCAACGTGGGTCAGTTGAAAGTAACGGATGCGCAGGTTTCCCAGAATACCCAGAGCATTACTAACCTGGATAATCGGGTAACGAATCTTGATTCACGCGTCACCAATATCGAAAACGGTATTGGCGATATCGTCACCACCGGTAGCACCAAGTACTTCAAGACCAATACCGATGGTGTAGATGCCAGCGCGCAGGGTAAAGATAGCGTCGCGATTGGTTCTGGCTCCATTGCTGCCGCGGATAACAGCGTCGCACTGGGTACCGGTTCCGTTGCAGAGGAAGAAAATACAATCTCTGTAGGTTCTTCTACTAACCAACGCCGTATCACCAACGTAGCTGCCGGTGTTAATGCCACCGATGCGGTTAACGTGTCGCAGCTGAAATCTTCTGAAGCAGGCGGCGTGCGTTACGACACCAAAGCTGATGGTTCTATCGACTATAGCAATATCACCCTCGGTGGCGGCAACGGCGGTACGACTCGTATCAGCAACGTCTCCGCTGGCGTCAACAACAACGACGCGGTGAATTACGCGCAGTTGAAGCAAAGCGTGCAGGAAACGAAGCAATACACCGATCAGCGAATGGTTGAGATGGATAACAAACTGTCTAAAACTGAAAGCAAGTTGAGCGGTGGTATCGCTTCTGCAATGGCAATGACCGGTCTGCCGCAGGCTTATACACCGGGTGCCAGCATGGCTTCTATTGGTGGCGGTACTTACAACGGTGAATCGGCAGTTGCTTTAGGTGTATCGATGGTGAGCGCCAATGGTCGTTGGGTCTACAAATTACAAGGTAGTACCAATAGCCAGGGTGAATACTCCGCCGCACTCGGTGCCGGTATTCAGTGGTAATGATCCATTAAGTTAGTGTGACTAAGGGCAAACGCCAAATTGCCTGATGCGTTACGCGCATCAGGCAAGATAAGGCGCTCCGGGTCAACAATCTAAGGGCAATTCTCTGATGAGGATTGCCCTTTTTCTTTACCAGACATCTCCCCCCACAAGAATTGGCCCTACCAATTCTTCGCTTATCTGACCTCTGGTTCACAATTCCCCAATTAAAACTCACATCAATATTGCCAATACATAACATTTAGTTAACCATTCATTGTCATTATCCCTACACAACACAATTGGCAGTGCCACTTTTACACAACGTGTGACAAGGAGATGAGCAACAGACTCATTACACGATGTGCGTGGACTCCAGGAGACCTGCAATGAATCTCTGGCAACAAAACTACGATCCCGCCGGGAATATCTGGCTTTCCAGTCTGATAGCATCGCTTCCCATCCTGTTTTTCTTCTTTGCGCTGATTAAGCTCAAACTGAAAGGATACGTCGCCGCCTCGTGGACGGTGGCAATCGCCCTTGCCGTGGCTTTGCTGTTCTATAAAATGCCGGTCGCTAACGCGCTGGCCTCGGTGGTTTATGGCTTCTTCTATGGTTTGTGGCCCATCGCGTGGATCATTATTGCAGCAGTGTTCGTCTATAAGATCTCGGTGAAAACCGGGCAGTTTGACATCATTCGCTCGTCTATTCTTTCGATAACCCCTGACCAACGTCTGCAAATGCTGATCGTCGGTTTCTGTTTCGGCGCTTTCCTTGAAGGAGCCGCCGGCTTTGGCGCACCGGTAGCAATTACCGCCGCATTGCTGGTCGGCCTGGGTTTTAAACCGCTGTACGCCGCCGGACTGTGCCTGATTGTTAACACCGCGCCAGTGGCATTTGGCGCGATGGGCATTCCAATCCTGGTTGCCGGACAAGTAACAGGCATCGACAGTTTTGAGATTGGCCAGATGGTGGGGCGTCAGCTACCGTTTATGACCATTATCGTGCTGTTCTGGATCATGGCGATTATGGACGGCTGGCGCGGTATCAAAGAGACGTGGCCTGCGGTCGTGGTTGCGGGCGGCTCGTTTGCCATCGCTCAGTACCTTAGCTCCAACTTCATTGGGCCGGAGCTGCCGGACATTATCTCTTCGCTGGTATCACTGCTCTGCCTGACGCTGTTCCTCAAACGCTGGCAACCAGTTCGCGTATTCCGCTTCGGTGACTTGGGGGCGTCACAGGTTGATATGACGCTGGCCCACACCGGTTACACCGCGGGTCAGGTGTTACGTGCCTGGACACCGTTCCTGTTCCTGACCGCTACCGTAACACTGTGGAGCATCCCGCCGTTTAAAGCCCTGTTCGCATCGGGTGGTGCGCTGTATGAGTGGGTGATCAACATTCCGGTGCCGTACCTCGATAAACTGGTTGCCCGTATGCCACCAGTGGTCAGCGAGGCTACAGCCTATGCCGCCGTGTTTAAGTTTGACTGGTTCTCTGCCACCGGCACCGCCATTCTGTTTGCTGCACTGCTCTCGATTGTCTGGCTGAAGATGAAACCGTCTGACGCTATCAGCACCTTCGGCAGCACGCTGAAAGAACTGGCTCTACCCATCTACTCCATCGGCATGGTGCTGGCGTTCGCCTTTATCTCGAACTATTCCGGACTGTCATCAACACTGGCACTGGCACTGGCGCACACCGGTCATGCATTCACCTTCTTCTCGCCGTTCCTCGGCTGGCTGGGGGTATTCCTGACCGGGTCGGATACCTCATCTAACGCCCTGTTCGCCGCGCTGCAAGCCACCGCAGCACAACAAATTGGCGTCTCTGATCTGTTGCTGGTTGCCGCCAATACCACCGGTGGCGTCACCGGTAAGATGATCTCCCCGCAATCTATCGCTATCGCCTGTGCGGCGGTAGGCCTGGTGGGCAAAGAGTCTGATTTGTTCCGCTTTACTGTCAAACACAGCCTGATCTTCACCTGTATGGTGGGCGTGATCACCACGCTTCAGGCTTATGTCTTAACGTGGATGATTCCTTAATGATTGTTTTACCCAGACGCCTGTCAGACGAGGTTGCCGATCGTGTGCGGGCGCTGATTGATGAAAAAAACCTGGAAGCGGGCATGAAGTTGCCCGCTGAGCGCCAACTGGCGATGCAACTCGGCGTATCACGTAATTCACTACGCGAGGCGCTGGCAAAACTGGTGAGCGAAGGCGTGCTGCTCAGTCGACGCGGCGGCGGGACGTTTATTCGCTGGCGTCATGACACATGGTCGGAGCAAAACATCGTCCAGCCGCTAAAAACGCTGATGGCCGATGATCCGGATTACAGTTTCGATATTCTGGAAGCCCGCTACGCCATTGAAGCCAGCACCGCATGGCATGCGGCAATGCGCGCCACACCTGGCGACAAAGAAAAGATTCAGCTTTGCTTTGAAGCAACGCTAAGTGAAGACCCGGATATCGCCTCACAAGCGGACGTTCGTTTTCATCTGGCGATTGCCGAAGCCTCACATAACATCGTGCTGCTGCAAACCATGCGCGGTTTCTTCGATGTCCTGCAATCCTCAGTGAAGCATAGCCGTCAGCGGATGTATCTGGTGCCACCGGTTTTTTCACAACTGACCGAACAACATCAGGCTGTCATTGACGCCATTTTTGCTGGTGATGCCGACGGGGCGCGTAAAGCAATGATGGCGCACCTTAGTTTTGTTCACACCACCATGAAACGATTCGATGAAGATCAGGCTCGCCACGCACGGATTACCCGCCTGCCCGGTGAGCATTATGAGCATTCGAGGGAGAAAAACGCATGATTATTTCCGCAGCCAGCGATTATCGCGCCGCAGCGCAACGCATTCTGCCGCCGTTCCTGTTCCACTATATGGATGGTGGTGCATATTCTGAATACACGCTGCGCCGCAACGTGGAAGATTTGTCAGAAGTGGCACTGCGCCAGCGTATTCTGAAAAACATGTCTGACTTAAGCCTGGAAACGACGCTGTTTAATGAGAAATTGTCGATGCCGGTAGCACTGGCACCGGTGGGTTTGTGTGGCATGTATGCGCGTCGTGGCGAAGTTCAGGCAGCCAAAGCGGCGGACGCGCATGGCATTCCGTTTACTCTCTCGACGGTTTCCGTTTGCCCGATTGAAGAAGTCGCGCCAGCCATCAAGCGCCCAATGTGGTTCCAGCTTTATGTACTGCGCGATCGCGGCTTTATGCGTAACGCGCTGGAGCGAGCAAAAGCAGCGGGTTGTTCGACGCTGGTTTTCACCGTGGATATGCCGACACCGGGCGCACGCTACCGTGATGCGCATTCAGGTATGAGCGGCCCAAATGCGGCAATGCGCCGCTACTTGCAGGCGGTGACGCATCCGCAATGGGCGTGGGATGTGGGCCTGAACGGTCGTCCACATGATTTAGGTAATATCTCAGCTTATCTCGGCAAACCGACCGGACTGGAAGATTACATCGGCTGGCTGGGGAATAACTTCGATCCGTCCATCTCATGGAAAGACCTTGAGTGGATCCGCGATTTCTGGGATGGCCCGATGGTGATCAAAGGGATCCTCGATCCGGAAGATGCGCGCGATGCAGTACGTTTTGGTGCTGATGGAATTGTGGTTTCTAACCACGGTGGCCGCCAGCTGGACGGTGTACTCTCTTCCGCTCGTGCGTTGCCCGCTATTGCAGATGCGGTGAAAGGTGATATCGCCATTCTGGCGGATAGCGGAATTCGTAACGGGCTTGATGTCGTGCGTATGATTGCGCTCGGTGCCGACACCGTACTGCTGGGTCGTGCTTTCCTGTATGCGCTGGCAACAGCGGGCCAGGCGGGTGTAGCTAACCTGCTAAATCTGATCGAGAAAGAGATGAAAGTGGCAATGACGCTGACTGGCGCGAAATCGATCAGTGAAATTACGCAAGATTCGCTGGTGCAGGGGCTGGGTAAAGAGTTGCCTACGGCACTGGCTCCGATGGCGAAAGGGAATGCGGCATAGTCGTTTGAGCCCCCTCACCCTAACCCTCTCCCTCAGGGAGTGGGGACCGTTCGGCGCTGTATGTACTCCCTCACTCTGAAACGACACCGCACTCTTTTTTTCTCCCTCGCCCCTCCGGGGTGAGGGGAAAAGGCCGCACTGCTCACCAATTTTCTGCTATCCTGCCCCCGCACTAAGGGGGCAGTATGCTAAACATCGTACTTTACGAACCAGAAATTCCGCCAAATACTGGCAATATCATCCGTCTTTGCGCTAATACCGGCTTTCGTCTGCATATCATCGAACCGATGGGATTTGCCTGGGACGATAAGCGCCTGCGCCGCGCGGGGCTGGACTATCACGAGTTTACCGCCGTTACGCGTCATCATGACTTTCGCGCGTTCCTCGAAGCAGAAAATCCCCAGCGCCTGTTTGCCCTCACCACGAAAGGTACGCCTGCTCACAGCGCCGTAAACTATCAGGATGGCGATTATCTGATGTTCGGCCCGGAAACACGCGGCCTGCCAGCGAGCATTCTTGATGCCCTGCCCGCTGAACAAAAAATTCGCATTCCGATGGTGCCGGACAGCCGCAGCATGAACCTGTCCAATGCGGTGTCAGTTGTGGTGTATGAAGCCTGGAGGCAGCTGGGATATCCGGGAGCGTTGTTGAGAGATTAGTTACTGTATGCCGGATAGATGATTACATCGCATCCGGCACGATCACAGGACATCAGATCCCATCCCCATACTCAAATGTATGGTTAATACCGTTGAAATGCTGGTCCATATCCATTGATGGCTTATCGCTGTCTGGTTTACCGACAATACGAGCCGGAACGCCAGCGGCGGTTGTATGCGGCGGCACCGGTTGCAGCACCACGGAACCTGCGCCAATCTTCGCGCCGCGACCAACTTCAATATTGCCGAGGATTTTCGCGCCCGCGCCAATCATCACACCTTCACGAATTTTCGGGTGACGGTCACCACCAGATTTACCCGTACCGCCAAGCGTCACAGATTGCAGAATCGATACGTCGTTTTCAATTACCGCCGTTTCACCCACAACGATGCCCGTGGCGTGGTCGAGCATAATGCCACGGCCAATTTTTGCTGCCGGGTGAATATCGACCTGGAACGTCACAGAAACCTGGTTTTGCAGAAAGATTGCCAATGCGCGACGCCCCTGATTCCACAACCAGTGACCGATGCGATAGGCCTGCAAGGCATGAAAACCCTTCAGGTATAACAACGGGGTTGAGTATTTATCGACTGCCGGGTCGCGGGTACGCACCGCCTGAATATCACAGGCCGCAGAGGCGATCATTTCCGGGTCAGCGGCGTAGGCTTCTTCCACCACTTCACGGATAGCAATAGCAGGCATAATTGGCGATGACAGCTTGTTCGCCAGCATGTAGCTCAGTGCACTACCAAGGTTTTCGTGCTTGAGTAGCGTCGCGTGGTAAAAACTGGCCAGCATTGGCTCACAGTCCGCCAGCGTTCTGGCTTCGGCTTTAATATTGTTCCAGACAATTTCCAGTTCTTCACACGACATTGCTTACTCCACACGATGAGATAATGACCGGCCCGTTCTGCGCGGGCCGGGTCATAGCGGTAACAAAGGTTCCCTGGGGTTAGTGGCTGCTGCGCTCGTCCTTGCGTGCACGACCTAATAACGTCAATGCTGCCTCGCGCGCGTTTTTTCCGCAATATAATACTTGATAAATTTCCTCGGTTATTGGCATTTCAACGCCGAAGCGATGCGCCAGTTCGCGGACTTCTTTCGTATTGCGGTAGCCTTCCATCACCTGACCAATCTTCTCCTGCGCGCTTTGTACATCCATGCCCTGACCGAGCATCATGCCAAAACGGCGGTTACGCGACTGGTTGTCGGTACAGGTAAGCACCAGATCGCCAAGCCCCGCCATGCCCATAAAGGTGGCAGGATCGGCACCCAGCGCCGCACCAAGACGCGACATTTCAGCCAGCCCACGGGTGATCAGCGCCGTACGCGCATTCGCACCAAAACCGATACCGTCGGACATCCCCGCGCCAATGGCAATGACGTTTTTCACCGCACCGCCAAGCTGCACACCGATGAAATCCGGGTTGCTGTAAACGCGGAAACTTTTGCCACAGTGCAGCAATTGTTGGAGATCATCGGCAAAGGTCTGGTCGGTAGAGGCCAACGAAATAGCCGTCGGTAAACCTGCCGCCAGTTCTTTCGCAAACGTTGGGCCAGAGATAACCGCCAGCGGAATTTGATCGCCTAAGGCCTCACGCGCCACGTCCTGTAACAGACGTCCGGTTTCCGCTTCCAGCCCTTTGGTCGCCCACACCAGACGCGCATCAGGACGCATCAGCGGTTTAATCTGGCGCAGCACTTCACCAAAGACATGGCTGGGTACGACGACGAGAATATTACGGCTGGCTGCCAGCGCAGTGGCGAGATCGCTTTCAAGATGGAGCGTATCGGGAAAAGGCACATCGGGGAGAAACGCGGCGTTACAGCGGTCGCGTTCAAGCGTTGCGATATGTTCAGGGTCATGGCCCCAGAGGACAACCTCGTGGCCATTTCTTGCCAGGGTAATGGCAAGAGCGGTGCCGTACGAGCCGGCACCGATCACAGTCATTGAAGCATTACGTTGGTTCATCAGGCATCCTGATGTTCTTCAGTACCTTCGCCAGCCTGCTGCTGCAAATAGTTCATGAACAGCGCATCGAAGTTAACCGGCGCAAGGTTCAGTTGCGGGAATGTACCGCGGGATACCATGCTGGTGATGCACTCACGAGCATACGGGAACAGAATGTTCGGGCAGTATGCGCCCAGGCAATGTGCCATCTGGGTGCCTTCGATACCCGCGATGGAGAAAATACCGCCCTGCTGAACTTCACACAGGAACGCGGTTTCTTCGCCCAGGGAGGCCGTTACGGTAACACGCAGTACCACTTCGTATACGTCATCTGCCAGTTGGGAAGATGCCGTATCCAGATCAAGTTTAACTTCTGGTTGCCAATCTTTCTGGAAAACGTGCGGCGCGTTCGGCGCTTCGAAAGAGATATCCTTGGTATAAATACGTTGGATCTGGAAAGTCATTTCAGTGTTGTTTTGTTCTGACATGTGTAGAAAACCCTTAAGTGTTGTCCTTAAATACTGCGCAATGTAATGCCAACGTTCACACGTTATTTCAGCAGGGGATCCAGTCCACCACGTGCATCCAATGCATACAAGTCATCACAGCCGCCAATGTGCTGTGCGTCAATAAAAATCTGGGGAACCGTGGTGCGACCGCTGCGTTTGATCATCTCTTCACGCTTGGCGGCATTGCCATCGATCGGCAGCTCCTGGAAACTCACGCCCTTGCTGCTCAGCAGTGCTTTTGCACGATGGCAATACGGGCAGGTTTCTTTGGTATAGATTTCAACATTGGCCATAAATTAGCTCCTGTTTTTTTACCCTGAAATTTCATGTTGCAGGGCGGCAGCAAAATGGAGTGTCCCCAGAAGCTTATAACAATAAGTCGCTGGGGGCCTAATTGCAGCTAACGGCCTGCATCATGAAAGACGACAGGTAAATTATTTGCCGCGCACCAGAGGCAAGTTTTCGCCAGCCCAGCCAGCAACGCCCTCTTTCAGCACGAATACTTGCGCAAAACCAGCTTTCGTCAGCGCGTTTGCAGGCTCCTGGCACTGCATGCCAGAACCGTCTACCACGATAACCGGTTTGTCTTTGTGCTTCTCAAGCTCACCAACATTGTTGGCTTTGATTTCACTCGGCAACAGATTGATAGAACCTGCGATATGGCCTTTACGGAAGTCATCACGCTGACGTAAATCCACAACCACAGCGTCTTCTTTGTTGATCAGACGCGTAGCTTCACCACGAGTAATCACCTTCACTTTCGAGGTCAGGCTCTTAAACGTAGTCACAAGAACCGCCACCAGTAACGCGATCCAGGCGATACTCAGTATGGGATGACGGCCAACAAATTGCATAATTTCTTGCATGGGGGGTAACAACTCCCGACGTAGTGATTAAAAAAACCAGGAAAGGAGTATACCTGCGCGGTGCGGCAAATACAGCCAGCGCGTTAACTGGAATGCAATTTTGCGGGGCACGACGAAAAAAAAGCGCAAATCTGGCATCGGCTTGCCGCGAGCGGTCGTATATTTTGATCTTCAGAGGCTATTTTATCGATTCAGCTGTAGTAAAATTACGCAAATTTTGACTCTTGAGTATGAGGTTGTCGCAATGTCGGTTTCTAAAAAACCTATGGTACTGGTGATTCTGGATGGCTATGGCTATCGTGAAGAACAGCAGGATAACGCCATTTTTAGTGCTAAAACCCCGGTAATGGATGCACTGTGGGCCAATCGTCCGCATACCCTGATCGACGCTTCCGGTCTGGAAGTCGGTCTGCCTGACCGTCAGATGGGTAACTCCGAAGTAGGCCACGTTAACCTGGGTGCCGGCCGCATCGTGTATCAGGACCTGACTCGTCTGGACGTTGAAATCAAAGATCGCGCTTTCTTTGCTAATCCAGTGCTGACTGGCGCGGTAGATAAAGCGAAAAACGCAGGTAAAGCAGTACACATTATGGGTCTGCTCTCCGCAGGCGGCGTACACAGCCACGAAGATCACATCATGGCGATGGTAGAACTGGCAGCTGAACGCGGCGCAGAAAAAATCTACCTGCACGCATTCCTTGACGGTCGCGACACCCCGCCGCGCAGTGCTGAATCCTCGCTGAAAAAATTTGAAGAGAAATTTGCTGCGCTGGGTAAAGGCCGCGTAGCGTCCATCATTGGTCGTTACTACGCGATGGACCGCGATAACCGTTGGGATCGCGTTGAAAAAGCCTATGACCTGCTGACTCTGGCGCAGGGTGAGTTCCAGGCCGATACTGCCGTTGCTGGTTTGCAGGCAGCTTATGCTCGCGACGAAAACGACGAGTTCGTGAAAGCGACCGTTATTCGTGCAGAAGGTCAGCCAGATGCGGCAATGGAAGACGGCGATGCGCTGATTTTCATGAACTTCCGTGCTGACCGCGCGCGTGAAATCACTCGTGCATTCGTGAACGCTGATTTCGATGGCTTCGCGCGTAAGAAAGTGGTTAACGTCGATTTCGTGATGCTGACCGAATACGCCGCTGACATCAAAACTGCGGTTGCTTACCCACCCGCTTCCCTGGTTAACACCTTCGGCGAGTGGATGGCGAAAAACGACAAAACTCAGTTGCGTATTTCCGAAACCGAAAAATATGCCCACGTTACTTTCTTCTTCAACGGTGGCGTAGAAGAGTCGTTCAAAGGCGAAGATCGCATTCTGATCAACTCACCGAAAGTGGCTACCTACGATCTGCAACCGGAAATGAGCTCCGCAGAGCTGACCGAAAAACTGGTTGCGGCCATCAAGAGCGGCAAATACGACACCATTATCTGTAACTATCCGAACGGCGACATGGTAGGTCACACCGGGGTGATGGAAGCGGCGGTTAAAGCGGTTGAAGCACTGGATCACTGCGTGGAAGAAGTCGCGAAAGCGGTTGAGTCCGTGGGTGGACAACTGCTGATCACCGCTGACCACGGTAACGCTGAACAGATGCGCGATCCGGCAACGGGTCAGGCACACACGGCACACACCAACCTGCCAGTTCCGCTGATTTACGTTGGTGATAAGAACGTGAAAGCGGTTGCAGGCGGCAAACTTTCTGACATCGCGCCGACCATGTTGTCGCTGATGGGTATGGAAATCCCGCAAGAGATGACTGGTAAGCCGCTGTTCATCGTGGAATAATCCCTCCCCATGAGGGGAAAGGCGATTAATACCATGACACGGGCCGTGAAACCGCGCAGGTTTGCAATCAGGCCCATCATCTACGCCAGCGTTCTTAGCGCTGGCGTATTGTTGTGCGCCTTTTCCGCCCACGCGGATGAGCGTGACCAACTCAAATCTATTCAGGCCGATATCGCCGCGAAAGAGCGCGCGGTACGCCAAAAGCAACAACAACGCGCAAGCCTGCTCGCACAATTGAAAAAGCAGGAAGAAGCGATCTCTGAAGCCACCCGTAAGCTGCGCGAAACGCAAAACACTCTCAATCAACTCAATAAACAGATTGATGAGATGAACGCGTCGATTGCCAAACTGGAGCAGCAAAAAGCCGCCCAGGAGCGCAGCCTCGCCGCACAACTGGATGCCGCATTCCGTCAGGGCGAGCATACCGGTATTCAGCTAATTCTCAGCGGTGAAGAAAGCCAGCGTGGACAGCGTTTACAGGCTTATTTCGGCTATCTCAACCAGGCGCGACAAGAAACCATTGCCCAGTTGAAGCAAACGCGTGAAGAAGTCGCCATGCAGCGTGCTGAACTGGAAGAGAAACAAAGCGAGCAACAAACGCTGTTATATGAACAGCGCGCCCAACAGGCGAAACTGACTCAGGCTCTGAACGAGCGTAAAAAGACGCTGGCGGGGCTGGAATCTTCCATCCAGCAAGGTCAGCAGCAGCTAAGTGAACTGCGTGCCAACGAATCCCGTCTGCGTAACAGCATTGCCCGTGCGGAAGCCGCGGCGAAAGCGCGTGCTGAACGAGAAGCGCGTGAGGCCCAGGCGGTTCGCGACCGCCAGAAAGAAGCGACGCGCAAAGGCACCACCTACAAACCGACCGAAAGCGAAAAATCGCTGATGTCCCGAACTGGTGGCCTGGGTGCGCCGCGTGGTCAGGCATTCTGGCCGGTTCGCGGGCCGACGCTGCATCGCTATGGTGAACAGCTACAGGGCGAACTACGCTGGAAAGGAATGGTTATCGGTGCCTCTGAAGGTACTGAAGTTAAAGCGATTGCCGACGGTCGGGTGATTCTGGCTGACTGGCTGCAAGGTTACGGTCTGGTGGTGGTGGTTGAGCACGGTAAAGGCGACATGAGTCTTTACGGCTATAATCAGAGCGCACTGGTGAGCGTTGGTTCGCAGGTTCGCGCGGGCCAGCCAATTGCACTGGTGGGCAGCAGTGGCGGTCAGGGTCGGCCTTCACTCTATTTCGAAATTCGCCGCCAGGGTCAGGCGGTCAATCCACAGCCGTGGTTGGGAAGATAAGTTTTGTTTCCATTTCGTCGTAACGTTCTTGCATTTGCCGCTCTGTTGGCGCTCTCCTCCCCCGTACTTGCTGGCAAACTTGCCATCGTCATTGATGATTTTGGGTATCGCCCGCACAACGAAAACCAGGTGCTGGCGATGCCCTCCGCTATCTCCGTCGCTGTATTACCCGATTCACCGCACGCCAGAGAGATGGCGACCAAAGCGCATAACAGCGGGCACGAAGTGTTGATTCATCTCCCGATGGCACCACTGAGTAAACAGCCGCTGGAGAAAAATACGCTGCGCCCGGAGATGAGCAGCGACGAAATTGAGCGCATTATTCGTAGAGCGGTCAATAACGTGCCCTATGCCGTGGGGATCAACAACCACATGGGTAGCAAGATGACCTCTAACCTGTTTGGTATGCAGAAAGTGATGCAGGCACTGGAGCGTTACAATCTTTACTTCCTCGACAGCGTAACCATCGGTTATACCCAGGCGATGCGCGCCGCGCAAGGTACTGGCGTGAAGGTGATCAAACGGAAGGTGTTCCTCGACGATTCGCAGAACGAAGCGGACATCCGTGTGCAATTTAATCGCGCAATTGATCTGGCGCGTCGCAACGGTTCAACCATTGCCATTGGGCATCCTCACCCTTCAACGGTACGCGTGCTACAACAGATGGTTTATAACCTGCCGCCAGACATTACGCTGGTGAAAGCCAGCAGCTTGCTGAATGAACCGCAGGTTGATACTTCTACACCGCCGAAAAACGCTGTGCCTGATGCACCGCGTAATCCGTTCCGTGGCGTGAAGCTGTGCAAACCGAAGAAACCGATAGAACCTGTTTATGCTAATCGCTTCTTTGAAGTATTAAGCGAAAGCATCAGCCAGAGCACGCTGATCGTTTACTTCCAGCATCAGTGGCAAGGCTGGGGCAAACAGCCCGAAGCGGCGAAGTTTAACGCTAGCGCAAATTAAAGGCGCTACGCGTAATGCGATGGTGCGACCGCGTTTTGTCGCGCCATTGCCATAAGCGGAAAGACCACAGTAACGCCTGGTAACCGACCTTCACGCTGCGCACATTGGTAATCAGGCGCTTATACATACCGGAAGTAAATATCTCGGCAATCATCCGTTGGCGGGTAAGAATATCCGGCTCTTTGCGCACCGCATGGCAAACACGCAATGCTTCGTAAGTTATTTGCTGATGAAATTCCGGATAAATCGTAATTTTGTCGGCATAATTTCGATTTAATTTCTCCAGCAGGCGGGTAATCTTAATATAGTGACGTTGATAATTAAGGTTTTTATTCCCTTGTCTATGCAACCGACTCACTGACGTATTATGCAGATAATATTTATATAATGATTGCTCGGTATATCGCGCACGCAGCGCGTTAAACATGAATTCTGTTGTCCAGACAATATCCTGATGATGTAATCCGGCAATAAATTTAATGTTATTTTTAACAATAACATCACGGCGATAAACCCCCATCCAGACAACGTGAGTCCAACGGCGCGAAGAAAGCCCCATCCGCAGCCAGTCCGGGCCGGTTAATACGCCGGTTGAGCGAAGGCGATCGCTGGGGATGGATTGCCAGGTTTCTCCCGTTTCACGAAAACACCAGTCAGCGTTGCACTGCGCCACGTCGAGGTCATCCTCTAACGCCATGGTCATCAGCGTTTCGTACATGGTGGGATAGACCTCATCGTCAGCATCGACAAAAGCGACATATTTGCCCGTCGCCACCTCGATCCCACGATTACGCGCTACCGATGCGCCAGCATTCGCCTGATGCAACAAACGAACGTGCGGATAGTTTTCTGCGTAATGCTTTGCTATTTCAACAGAATTATCCGTTGAACCATCGTTAATAATAATGATTTCCAGAGCAGTCCAGGTTTGCGTAATTAAAGATTCCATACAAGTGCGGAAATCATCGCCCGCATTATATAACGGAATAATAACACTAAGTTTATTGGTGCTGTTCATCATAAATTACCGACGACCTCTGAAGTTATCCTGACGTTTTACAGGCTTTGTATTAAGAAACTATTAAGCCTGTGAGATATTATTTTTACAGGTGAGAGAGTCACTTCAGGGTAGAGAGATAATGAGAGCAGCTATATAAGAGATCAGCGCAATTACGATATCTTTATTACACTGACAGGATTTTACATATTTAACGGATTATCCTCAGGCAAAAGGGCTGGAATACCAGCCCTTGTTCGTGTTAATCCCAACTCAGAATTACTTTCCCGGACTGGCCCGAACGCATAGCGTCAAAGCCCTTCTGGAAATCATCAATAGAGAAACGATGGGTAATGATCGGCGAGAGATCCAGACCTGACTGAATCAGCGCCGCCATCTTGTACCAGGTTTCAAACATCTCACGACCGTAAATACCTTTAATGAACAAGCCTTTAAAGATTACTTTGGTCCAGTCGATAGACATATCGGACGGTGGAATACCCAGCATCGCAATGCGACCGCCGTGGTTCATGGTGTCGAGCATGGTACGAAACGCTGGCGGCGCACCGGACATTTCCAGACCGACATCAAAGCCTTCGGTCATGCCCAGTTCTGCCATCACATCATTAAGGTTTTCTTTAGCGACGTTGACCGCACGGGTGATACCCATTTTGCGCGCCAGTTCGAGACGATATTCGTTAACATCAGTGATCACCACATTGCGTGCACCAACGTGTTTCGCCACCGCCGCTGCCATAATACCAATCGGGCCTGCACCAGAGACCAGCACATCCTCGCCAACCAGATCGAACGACAGCGCGGTATGCACGGCGTTACCGAAGGGATCAAAAATGGAAGCCAGGTCGTCGGAGATATTGTCGGGGATTTTGAAAGCGTTGAACGCCGGAATCACCAGATATTCGGCGAAGCAGCCCGGACGGTTAACACCGACACCAATGGTGTTGCGGCACAGATGGGTACGACCGCCACGACAGTTGCGACAGTGACCGCAGGTGATATGGCCTTCGCCAGAAACGCGATCGCCGATTTTGAAGCCTTTCACTTCCTGACCAATACCTACCACTTCACCGACATATTCATGGCCTACGACCATCGGCACCGGGATGGTTTTTTGCGACCACTCATCCCAGTTATAGATGTGAACGTCAGTCCCGCAGATGGCTGTTTTACGGATTTTAATCAGCAGATCGTTATGCCCGAGTTCCGGTACAGGAACGTCGGTCATCCAGATGCCCTCTTCCGCTTTCAGTTTGGATAACGCTTTCATCTCACATCCTCAGGCGATAACGCCCAGTTGTTTACCAATACGCGTGAATGCTTCTACTGCACGCGTAATTTGCTCAGGGGTATGCGCCGCAGACATCTGGGTACGAATACGCGCCTGACCTTTCGGAACGACCGGATAGAAGAAACCGGTGACGTAAATGCCCTCTTTTTGCAGCTCACGGGCAAATTTCTGCGCCACTACTGCATCGCCAAGCATGACCGGAATAATGGCATGATCGGCTCCCGCCAGGGTAAAGCCCGCCGCCGACATTTGCTCACGGAACTGGCGCGCGTTCGCCCACAGACGGTCACGCAGTTCGCTGCCCGCTTCGACCATCTCCAGTACTTTGATGGACGCGGCAACAATGGCCGGTGCCAGCGAGTTGGAGAACAGGTACGGACGAGAACGCTGGCGCAGCCACTCAACCACCTCTTTGCGCGCCGCGGTATAACCACCAGAAGCCCCGCCCAGCGCTTTACCAAGCGTACCGGTGATAATATCGACCCGGCCCATCACATCGCAGTATTCATGGGAACCACGACCATTTTCACCGACAAAACCGACCGCGTGGGAGTCATCCACCATCACCAGGGCATCGTATTTATCTGCCAGATCGCAAACGCCTTTCAGGTTGGCAATCACGCCGTCCATTGAGAACACACCATCGGTGGCAATCAGCACATGACGCGCACCGGCTTCACGCGCTTCTTTCAGACGTGCTTCCAGCTCCTGCATATCGTTGTTGGCATAGCGATAGCGTTTAGCTTTGCACAGACGCACACCATCAATAATAGACGCGTGGTTCAGTGCGTCGGAGATAATGGCGTCTTCCGCACCCAGCAGCGTTTCAAACAGTCCACCGTTAGCATCAAAGCAGGAAGAGTAGAGAATCGCATCTTCCATCCCCAGGAATGCCGCCAGTTTTTGTTCAAGCTCTTTATGGCTGTCCTGAGTGCCGCAAATAAAACGCACCGAAGCCATGCCGAAACCGTGAGAATCCATTCCCGCCTTTGCTGCCGCAATCAGATCCGGATGATTCGCCAGCCCGAGATAGTTGTTGGCACAAAAGTTAATGACGTGGCTTCCATCAGCCACAGTGATATCTGCTTGCTGCGCAGACGTAATAATGCGCTCTTCTTTAAACAACCCTTCCGCCCGTGCGGTTTCCAGATCGTTGGTTAACTGCTGATAAAATTCTCCACGCATTGCGATTCTCCAGACAGGGCAAATTCCAGCACATATTACCCAAACTTATAGGTCGCGACGAGATGAAGCGTTAACACTTCTGCAAAATTCAGGATAAATAACGTCCATCAATATCACTTTTGGCGAATGGCTGAAGCCAACGCCGTGTAGTGATATGATAGAAGTATTCGTGTCTGAGATTGTCTCTGACTCCATAATTCGAAGGTTACAGTTATGATCATCGTTACCGGCGGCGCGGGCTTTATCGGCAGCAACATCGTTAAAGCCCTGAATGATAAAGGCATCACCGATATTCTGGTGGTGGACAACCTGAAAGACGGCACCAAGTTTGTGAACCTGGTGGATCTGAATATCGCAGACTATATGGATAAGGAAGACTTCCTGATCCAGATTATGGCTGGCGAAGAGTTCGGCGATGTCGAAGCGATTTTCCACGAAGGCGCGTGCTCTTCCACCACCGAGTGGGACGGCAAGTATATGATGGATAACAACTATCAATACTCCAAGGAGCTGCTGCACTACTGCCTGGAGCGTGAAATCCCGTTCCTGTACGCTTCTTCCGCAGCCACCTACGGCGGACGCACCTCCGACTTTATTGAATCCCGCGAGTACGAAAAACCGTTGAACGTCTACGGTTACTCAAAATTCCTGTTTGATGAATATGTTCGCCAAATCCTGCCGGAAGCGAACTCGCAGATTGTTGGCTTCCGCTATTTCAACGTTTATGGACCGCGTGAAGGCCATAAAGGCAGCATGGCGAGCGTCGCTTTCCATCTCAACACCCAGCTTAATAACGGTGAATCACCGAAGCTGTTCGAAGGTAGCGAGAACTTTAAACGCGACTTCGTCTATGTTGGCGATGTGGCAGATGTAAACCTGTGGTTCCTGGAAAATGGCGTTTCCGGCATCTTCAACCTCGGCACCGGTCGTGCGGAATCCTTCCAGGCTGTAGCTGATGCTACGCTGGCTTATCACAAGAAAGGCCAGATCGAATACATTCCGTTCCCGGATAAGCTGAAAGGCCGCTACCAGGCGTTCACTCAGGCAGATCTGACAAATCTGCGCGCGGCGGGTTACGACAAACCGTTCAAAACCGTTGCTGAAGGTGTAACGGAATACATGGCCTGGCTGAATCGCGACGCATAAGAGCTCTGCATGAAAATACTGGTGATCGGCCCGTCTTGGGTTGGCGACATGATGATGTCGCAAAGTCTCTATCGCACGCTCCAGGCGCGCTATCCCCAGGCGATAATCGATGTGATGGCACCGGCATGGTGCCGTCCATTATTATCGCGGATGCCGGAAGTTAACGAAGCTATCCCTATGCCTCTCGGTCACGGAGCGCTGGAAATCGGCGAACGCCGCAAACTGGGTCATAGCCTGCGTGAAAAGCGCTACGACCGCGCCTACGTCTTACCCAACTCCTTCAAATCCGCATTAGTGCCTTTCTTCGCGGGTATTCCTCATCGCACCGGCTGGCGCGGCGAGATGCGCTACGGTTTACTCAACGATGTACGCGTGCTCGATAAAGAAGCCTGGCCGCTAATGGTGGAACGCTATGTCGCGCTGGCCTATGACAAAGGCATTATGCGCACAGCACAAGATCTGCCGCAGCCATTGTTATGGCCGCAGTTGCAGGTGAGCGAAGGTGAAAAATCATATACCTGTAATCAATTTTCGCTTTCATCAGAACGTCCGATGATTGGTTTTTGCCCGGGTGCGGAGTTTGGTCCGGCAAAACGCTGGCCACACTACCACTATGCGGAGCTGGCAAAGCAGCTGATTGATGAAGGTTATCAGGTGGTTCTGTTTGGCTCGGCGAAAGATCATGAAGCAGGCAATGAGATTCTTGCCGCTTTGAATACCGAGCAGCAGGCATGGTGTCGGAACCTGGCGGGGGAAACACAGCTTGATCAAGCGGTTATCCTGATTGCAGCCTGTAAAGCCATTGTCACTAACGATTCTGGCCTGATGCACGTTGCGGCGGCGCTCAATCGTCCGCTGGTTGCCCTGTATGGTCCGAGTAGCCCGGACTTCACACCGCCGCTATCCCATAAAGCGCGCGTGATCCGCCTGATTACCGGCTATCACAAAGTGCGTAAAGGTGACGCTGCGGAGGGTTATCACCAGAGCTTGATCGACATTACTCCCCAGCGCGTACTGGAAGAACTCAACGCGCTATTGTTACAAGAGGAAGCCTGACGGATGCGGGTTTTGATCGTTAAAACATCGTCGATGGGCGATGTTCTCCATACGTTGCCCGCACTCACTGATGCCCAGCAGGCAATCCCAGAAATTAAGTTTGACTGGGTGGTGGAAGAAGGGTTCGCACAGATTCCTTCCTGGCACGCTGCCGTTGAGCGAGTTATTCCTGTGGCAATACGTCGCTGGCGTAAAGCCTGGTTCTCGGCCCCCATAAAAGCGGAACGCAAAGCGTTTCGTGAAGCGCTACAAGCAGAGAACTATGACGCAGTTATCGACGCTCAGGGGCTGGTAAAAAGCGCGGCGCTGGTGACGCGTCTGGCGCATGGCGTAAAGCATGGCATGGACTGGCAAACCGCTCGCGAACCTTTAGCCAGCCTGTTTTACAATCGTAAGCATCATATTGCAAAACAGCAGCACGCCGTAGAACGCACCCGCGAACTGTTTGCCAAAAGTTTGGGCTATAGCAAACCGCAAACCCAGGGCGATTATGCTATCGCACAGCATTTTCTGACGAACCTGCCTACAGATGCTGGCGAATATGCCGTATTTCTTCATGCGACGACCCGTGATGATAAACACTGGCCGGAAGAACACTGGCGAGAATTGATTGGTTTACTGGCTGATTCAGGAATACGGATTAAACTTCCGTGGGGCGCGCCGCATGAGGAAGAACGGGCGAAACGACTGGCGGAAGGATTTGCTTATGTTGAAGTATTGCCGAAGATGAGTCTGGAAGGCGTTGCCCGCGTGCTGGCCGGGGCTAAATTTGTAGTGTCGGTGGATACGGGGTTAAGCCATTTAACGGCGGCACTGGATAGACCCAATATCACGGTTTATGGACCAACCGATCCGGGATTAATTGGTGGGTATGGGAAGAATCAGATGGTTTGTAGGGCTCCGGGGAATGAGTTGTCTCAATTGACAGCAAATGCTGTTAAGCGGTTCATTGAAGAAAACGCTGCCATGATTTAAATTACAACTCTTTAATAGATAATTTTGAAATAAAATCAGCTTCCTTGCTGATTTTATTTCACATATTCATTACTTCTCTAATAAACATTGGTCCGATTGTGCTTTAAAATAAGCACAAAGCAATATTATGGTGATAAACACAGCAGTCGGAACCGGTTTAGAAAAGAGTATTACATCACTTAGTCCTACTACCAGTAGTGAAAAAAGCAAGATTAAAATATAAGGTTCTTTAGCAGTTCTTAAGGCATATATGAGTATTGCTGAAAATGCTAAAATTGTTAATACAACTCCAGGAATACCACGCGTTGATAACGTATCTATGAGATCGTTATGCAAATGAGAATCTACATAGGGTAAAGCGCCACTCAATCTAGGCTCTTTTTCTTCTAGTTCATGTATTTTTTCCGCACGTTTTTCCAGTGATTGTCCTATTGGAGAATATGTTTTTAAGCCAACTTCATACATTGCCAGACGGGCACCGACTGAAGTTCTGGTGTTATCATGCGAATAATTAACTAAATCGTTATTTAAGTCATTCATTCTCATAAGCAATGTATCTTTAAAAGAAAATACACCTGCTAATAATGCAATCGTAATAAAACAATATAACTTATAATTAATTCGCTTATTAATATAACTATCCATTACGATTAATATTAACGCAAAGAATGGAAACACTAATATGGCTGCACGCGTCTCAGTTACTATGACAGCACATAAGCTAAGCATGAAGTTAATTGTATATAATGTTGTTTTATGTCTAAAGTCGGATTTTAAAATGAGAATTGATGCCAGTAAAGAAGGAAAAAGGATGATGTAGCCTGCTGTTGTAGCGTGGGAAGCTGATAATGCAACACGGTCGACGTTTAAATAGAAATGTTGCCACATGGCATGCGCAAAAAAAAGTAACTGCGTTGCCAGGGATGCGAACAGAATTAGTTTCCCAAATTTTATTTTTGTTCTCATCTCATTTTTAGCAAAAAGAACTAAGAAAATAAAAGCGCTACACAAGGCAATTTTTCCAGTTTCCATTGGGCCACGATATGCATTGGTATAAACAGAGCCTGAAATTTTATAATGTGAATACCAGATGATATTTACGATACCCAAAAGACATAATGAGATGAAAATTAACAAAGTAGGATTATTAGTTATTGTTTTTTTTGGTGTCACAAGAAAATACAATGCAGATATAATTCCAGCTGCATGAAGAAACTTTGTTGCAACATCATCCCATAAAGACAAAGTCATTAAAGAAAAAATACATAATATGAGAATTAAAGACTTTATACCAGAATTAATTTCATTCCAACAAAACGACATATAGTTTCAACCTATGCTACGAGGATGGGTTATTTAATGCAAGATCTAACGTTTATTCTTTTTTCTATTTACCAGTCTTACCATCCTCCAGATAATATAATTTTTTGATGCTAATATTTTTGCTCGTCTCTTATCTCTCTTGCCAGGAAGATTACAATCTTTTAATTCTTTTTCATTGCTTTCAACTAATTGATTCAATTGTTTAAAATCACCATTAAGTAGAACATTCCACAAATAACGAGTTTTATGATAAGCTCTATTTTGACTCAATAATGTATGAATTTCTTCTTTCCGGTTACCTTTGTATAACTGCATCACAGAAGAGTAGATTTTTTCGTGCGCAAATGACTCATGTCGATAATGACTGATGGTTCTACATGAGTTCATTAAGGAATTTTCTCTATAGTTATGCTTATACATATAATATGGAACCGCATACATATCGCATGTAATTAGCAGTCGATAGATAAAATCCAGATCTTCTCCTAGTCGTAAATCTTCATCAAAAAAAAGATTATTCTCTTCCAGAAGTTGTTTTCTTATAAACAAGCACCCTATATGGAATCTAACCTTTTTATAAAAAAAGTCGAAAAGTAAAGATCCTTCATTAAACTCTGTATTTATAGGTGAGTAAGTAACACCATTTTTTATATGATGGCCATAAAGCCCACAATAAATGGCATCTCCTCCCGTCTCATGTTGTCTGGAATGCATCTTCAGCAGATAGTTAGGATCTATCTCATCATCATCATCCATAAAACATATAAACTGTCCTTGCGCCTTGCGGATACCTGTATTCCTGGCAGACGAAACACCGCCATTTTCTTTATTGATAATAATTAATCGAGAGTGGGTTAACCCATACTCTCTCAAAACGTTTGATGTGTTATCTTTAGAACCATCATTAACAATAACAATTTCAAAATTTGGGTAAGTTTGTTTTTCTAATTTCGTTAGAGTTTCAGTAATGTAATCAGATGAATTATACGTCGGTATTATTATGGATACTAAAGGGTAATCATTGCTCATCGTGTTCTCTTGCCTGAACTAATAAAATATGATAGTACTCATCCTTAATTATTATTGTAACTCAGACATCCATGATTTTTATTATTATCCAAATAGTTTTCTTTTATACTTATTTAATTTAAATTTAATGAAGTAAATAAAAGCGTTAAACGTATCACCATTTTTCTTTGCATGTTGATATTTCACTTGATACTGCTTTTCATTCGTGGCTGGAATAAACGCCACATCATTCCAGCAAGAAGCCTGATAAGCCTCATTAAAATACTTCTGGCAGGGATAATTCGTCCAGTCGTTCCAGGGCTTCGTTACGCCAACATAATGAATCAGCTTAGTATCATCGGTAATGGTCTTTTTATAATCTTCATCGCTTTTATTTTTTAACTCATAGTCAATGCCATAAAAGCAATCATAATCGCCGCTAATAAAAATACAATGACCAAAGAACAGAATATTTAAAATATCCTGATCAAGGCATTTATACTTCGTGTGCTGCGGGTCACTTGCCAGCATAGCAATGGCTTTATTCATAAAATCATTTTTCGCCCATGCTTCAAGCTGCAGATATACTACACCGGCGTTGAAATAATTCCCTGGAAGTCCCTCTATAGCCAGACGCTTCGCTGGTTTTTCCTGCATAAAAGGCACATCTTTAATAACAGCTGCGAACTTATCCTCATCAAAATTAATATCAAGCAATCCAGCTAATGAGCCTTTACAGATGACATCAGCATCGATATATAACAGATTTTCAATAGTTTCACTCAAATACTGGAACGCAACTAAACGGAAGAATGTTGCATAAGACCACTGTTTCAGGCTGGGGAAGATATCAATAAAGGCATTGGAGACTTTATAAATTATTACTTCAACGTTAGCATTTTTGCTGGTAAAAGCATTAACACGTTGTAGATAATCTTCATCAATGTAGTCGGTAAAGAGATGAAACTTAACCGCAAGGTCCGGGTTATGCATAACAACTGATTGCATAGATACTGCCGCACCAAATAAAAAGTTACGGTCAATACCGTAAGCGATATTTAACACACGATCGGTGTTAGCAATTTCCCCAGAGACAGCGACTTCAGTAATACTCTCAGCTAATAAATCCATGTTGGTTCCGTTTTGACTGTGTGGTTTACGCTTTGCCTTTTAATTTTTTAATAAATTTGCGTAGTTTGGTTCTGTAGATTACTGAATAGTAGCCATAATCTTTTATTTCGTTGGCAATACCCAGGTGACGTTCCATGGCCAGGCGATCACGAGCTTTACGCTCTGCCGTACAGCTTTTACCGGATAGGTCAATTATCCTGACACCATCTTTACTAACGATAAAGTTACCCCGGTGTGGGTCGCCCGATAGCATATTTAAGGCATGCAATTTTTCCATTGAAGCCTTAATTTCTGCTTTAACATTTTCTGGAATAATCGGCATATCATTGAGCTCTACGCCCTCGACATACTCGATAAGCATGATAAAAACACTGGCATAGTTGAAAATTTTACGCTCAGCCAGAAAATAAAAATCATTAGGAAAAGTAAGACCTGCACTTCTGACACGATCGGTTTCAACGATCAAATTCTGATAGTAGTCACCTTTTACAAAAGATTTTAAAAAACGTTCATTCCTTTTCGTTTTCGGAGCAAAGACTTTAAAAACATAGCGACCATATTTCGTATCAATCAACGATACTTTGGTATCATCAATATTACGTAATACTTTTACTGTTTTAAAATTATAGGCCAGTATTTCATCAAAGATTTCTTTATATTTATTATCATTATCTTTGTAATAAAATGAGAAGCCGCGATAACGTATACTTGTAATCATAAGAGTAATTTATTTCTTAAGCTTGTACTTAATTAATGAAGTTATGCCTTTTATATACTCACCATGGGCAAACAGATGCTTATATTGTTTCTGCATTTCTGCAACAGTCCGCGCCTCTTTAAGAGGATATTTCTTCCAGGGAGATTGTTCACGCGCGATATTAAAGTATGATGCAGACGGATATCCAGCCCAGCTATGCCATGGTTTAGTTATCCCTGTATAGTGAATCAATACTGTTTTATCGGTAATGGTTTGCTGAAACTTTCGATGACTACGATCATGAAGTTCATTTTTCAGGGTATAAATAGTATCAAAATCCTTCCCGAGGTAGATATTATTCATATTAAATGCGATATTCAACGCATCCTGATCTAAATATTTAAGAGAGCCATATTTAGTTTCCCCTCGTAAAAGCTTGAGTAAATACGGTGTCAAATTTTCTTCATGCCATTTTTTAAGATTGACATAGATAACGCCTGCATTGAAATAACGTCCATTCATTTCGGGAATGTTGAGGCGTTTTGCACATGCCTCCTGCGTACTATCATTGTCAGGAATGACCGCAGCAAACTCATCTTTAAATATAATTTCTGTGAGAGGTTTCAGGCTTCCTTTACAAACAACATCGGCATCCAGATACAGCAGTGTGGAAATACTTTCACTCAGATATTCAAAAGACAATACCCTGAAGTATGTCGCGTACGACCAAAACTGTGACGTCGGCAGATCAGCAAAGTATTTGGGGTCAATTAAATATACAATAATTGAGGTATTAAATTGTTTTGCTGTTTCATTAAATGACTTTAAATAATCATCATCCACATAATCAGTGAAAACATGAAAGACAAAATTAATATCTGAATTATTAATCAAAACGGAAGAAATTGAAACGCCAGCACCATACAAAAAATTCTTATCGATACCGTAGGAAACATTTAGCTCTGGGGCGTTTTCTTTTTTATTATCTGCTAAATACGAAAACCGTTCTTTTATAAATTCATTCATTTAACTTTTCTCAATTTCATTTTATTATCTTTAAATAAAAATAATAAATATAATTCATTATCCCGTTAATTGGTTTATTTTGTTTAAAATTATGCTTGGCGCAATAACGAGCATAGTTTGAGTTAACTGGCCGCATTAACGGTTCATTTTTCCAGGGCGATGCCTCTTTGGCTTTGATAAAAGGTCGCGCACTTGGATAACCGGCCCAGTAATGCCAGGGTTTTGTCGGGCCGACATAATGAATTAATACGGTTTCATCATTAATTGGACAAACAAATGATTTTTTTAATTCATAATTTAAACTAAATTGCGTATTGTATTTAGCATCAATGAATTTAACTTTCCCTGACAGGATAAGATTAAGTATATCTTGATCCATATAGGTTAAACGGGAAACGACGGCTTTATCAGCAAGCATCGACATCGCTTTAGCAGAAACGGACTCCTGCGCCCACGCTAGTGTATTAATTAACAGGACACCTGAATTAAAGTAACCCTTTTCAAGTTCATTACACTGCAGACTTTGACCCCGTAACGACCACCAGTTAGCATCGCGTTCAGTAACAACAGCAACAATGTTATTGGCAAGATCCATTGTTATCAGCGGCTTTAAGTTTCCCTGACAGGCGATATCAGCATCCAGGTAAAGAACCTTATCTTGTTGATCAATAAAGTAATCTGCAATTACAAAACGGAAATACATGGCAATAGACCAATTTTTGGTCGTCGGTAATGCCTTAAGCCGTTCACAATTTACCAGATGGATCTGGATACAGGTACGATAGCTTTTCGCCAATTGGGCTAAACGCTGGATATCGGCTTCAGGGATATCATCAATAAAAACGTGGAAAACAAAACTCACGTCGTTGTTATGTAACAAAACTGACGTGATTGAAACACCACAACCAAAAAGAAAGTTTTTATCAATGCCATAAGCAACATGGAATGATGATGCCACTGACGCCGCTGGCCTTTCATCGAAGATGATTGTCTTAGTGATCATCTCTTGTGGATTAAAATAGTGGGCACTCATATTTCTCTCCGGAAATTACAACGATTTTCGAATCGTTCTTTCCCTGATTTTTGTGGCTTTTGCTTCTGCTTGCGACAGCAGTCCTTGTTCCTGCTTGAGAATGTCTTTAAGCGGGGCGGCAAAATACACTTTCATAAACCGCCAGATATCCCGCTGAGTCAGGCCGATATTCATCGAAGAAAAATAAAGCCCAATAAGATCTTTATCCCGCCAACGACGTGGAACGCGCGTGCGAAGCTGCGCCCGGTGCAGGTCAATTACCGAAATTTTTAACTCCTCTTCCTTACCGGAAAAAGGCAAGTGCAGCAGGAAATGACAGATATAACAGTCACGGTGGTTAATGCCCGCAGCATGCATATCGCGCACCATCGTCGCGACACGCTTAATAAGCATACGCTTTACGCGAACATCTGGAGGGTTAGTCGCCCAGTCAGCACAGTAATCTTCCAGACTTATGGTTGGTGTCAGATCTTCGGTAATAATAAACGAGGTTCTGGTCAGCGGATTCATGCCTTTTTCGCCGAATGCCACCCCATACATAGTATCAACGCCGACATCCCGCAGTCGATGAATCGCATTCCATTCGCGGTCTGCGCCTAATACTGGCATCCGCAATGAGAGTAAATTTTTGATTATCTCTTTCAGGGTCGTGCCGCGATGCCATTTGAGAAAATAGCTTTTGCCCGCCATTTCAAAGCGCAGAGTACGGCGAGTTTCCAGTTCACGAAATACCTCACCCTGCAAGGTTTTAACTTCCTCAAAAGGATCTTTGCCGCGCCATAACGTGGCAAACGGCTCTTTAAGTTCAACCATCCAGACCACCCGTTATGATATCCGCCGCTTTCTCTGGCAGACTGTATAAATCTTGTGTATCAGCATAATGTCGCGCATTTTCCGCCCAGGCCTGGCGCAATGAAGATTGCGTTAACGCTTTGCGTAAAATCTCATTCAATGTTTCCTGGCGGAATGGCTCAGCAATAGCCTCGCCGCAATTGGCGTCGACAATATAATGCGCATAGCCACAAACGGCTGTTGTTAGTACCGGTAATCCTGCAGTAATCGCTTCCAGCAGCACAATTCCCGCCGCTTCCTGGTAGGCAGGATGCAGTAATAAATCCGCCGCCGCCATTAATTCCGAGACATCATTGCGCCCCGAGAAAAAGTGAACATTACTGCGCACGCCGCGTTTTTCTGCCAGCGCCTCAAATTTTCGCGGTTTATCCTGCCCAACAACATATAGCAATGTGTTGTGGCGCAGCGAATCCGGTAACGAAGCAAGTGCTTCAATGGAACGATCGACACCTTTACGCGTGAAGTCTGAACCGACCTGCAACAATAAATATTGTTGTTCGGTTATTCCATTCTTCTTACGGAAGATTTCACGGCTATTGGCTGGCTGCTGGCTATATTTACGATCAGGATAAATCCCCGGTGGCAGAATATGAAAACGCTCCGCTTCAGTCTGATAATGTTTCTGGAAATCGGCGATTTGCTTATCTGTCAGCATCAGCAACTGTGTCGGCTTACCCTGTTCGAAGGTTGCCCGCTCAAAGGCGGCATAATGGCGATAACGTGACGTCAGGCGATAGAAAAAGCCTTTTTCCTGCGCTACTTTCTCGGCATAACAAACATCAGCGGCATAATAAACGTCCAGCCCCGGCATTTTGTTGAATCCAACGACTTTATCGACGGGATGTTCGCGTAAATGTTTTTGCACCCAGGCAAAATACTCCGCATTGCGCCCGTGATTGGTATGCGATTTAACCGGCACTTTGATCAGTTCAAATACATCAGGGCATTCGCCTTCCCACGACTGGGTATAAACCCGAACATGATGACCTCGGGCGGCGACTGTCTGAGCAATACGCATAAAATCACGCTGCAAACCGCCAAAGGGAAAATATTTATATAAACAAAAAGCAACGATCATAACGACGTACCTGTCGTGGAGGAGGGCAGTAATTTATCGACAGCAGCAATGACATCTGCCGCCGGAATAACCGAAAGATACATCTCATTTCGGTCACGCTGATCGCGCGTTGGCATTTCCCGGTAATCTCCCGCCCAGAATTGAATCATGTTATTTGACCAGGGACGCCAGAAAATATGGTCTGTCGCACCAAACAGCGATATCAGCGGCGTATTAACTGCAGCGGCAATATGCGCCGGTGCGGAATCAACGCCAATAAACAGCTGCGCATGATCGATTAACGCACCAAGTTCCGGGAAGGTCACCTTTCCAGCCAGCGCCGTTACTGGTGGCGTCTGGCATCCCTGCGCAATTTCATTGACGCAGGCCAGATCGTCTTTATCCGGGCCGGACGTCAGAACGACTTCATAACCACGAGCATGTAAGGCATCAATCACAGCGGAAAACTTGGCGTTGTCCCAGCATTTGAAGATTTGCCGCGCCGTAGGTTGGATAACCACATAATTTTGTCCAACACCAGCGTGATCAAGTTCGCGACGCATACGTTTCCAGCTTGCAGGCGGGTAACTCATGGTTGTCTGCTTCACCAACGAATCAAGTCCCAATGGTGTCAGCACGGATAAGTTACTTTCCACCACATTTCCACCCTGCAACGGCACCAAATGGGTGAAACTTTTACGCCAAAAAGCAGACTGCCGATGATGATAATCCTGGGAAATTTTCACACGGGCATTTAATAAGCGAACCAGTATAGCAACCATCCATTGATCGGTAAGATTGACGATAAGGTCATACTTATTGGCACGTAATACCTTGATGAGATGAAAAAAGTTGGCAATTTTTTCTGAGGCTTTTGCTTTTTTATTTTTTATGCCGTAGAGCGCGTTAATCTCTGGATTTTCAGACAGGATCGGGATGGTGTCCTGATAAAGCAGCACATCGATTTTTGCGTCAGGGTAATTTTTTTTCAGCGAACTAATGACGGGAGTAGTTAATAACATATCCCCATGAAAACGCATCTTAATGAGCAAAATTCTTCGAAATGGCTTATCCACAAGTAACTCTTTTTGTTGAGATTATCCGATTAAGGTGAAGCAGAAAAAGCACGCTACCGCCCCAGGCTCAACAGCTACCTGAATACTGATACCGCACTGATATTGACGCGCTAGTGTATCACTTCTTTCGCGGCAATCCGACCCGAATGATTTTTAAGCACATTGTTGATTTTCAATAAAGAAATCAATCAAATAAAATCATTAGCAACCATATTCTTTCACTGTTGCTCTGCGATTCCTTCCTGCACGTACAGCAGAAATCAATGAATCGCATAAAAATACAAAAAAAGTATAGATGTTCAGCAAGAATTGGCGGGTAAATTGCTATTTAAGTCAAAAACGGGAAAAGTAATGGTAAAGCCACAGCTAAATACATAGAATCCCCAGCACATCCATAAGTCAGCTATTTACTATGCTCGAATTGCTTTACACCGCCCTTCTCTACCTTATTCAGCCGCTGATCTGGATACGGCTCTGGGTGCGCGGACGTAAGGCTCCGGCCTATCGAAAACGCTGGGGTGAACGTTACGGTTTTTACCGCCATCCGCTAAAACCAGGCGGCATTATGCTGCACTCCGTCTCCGTCGGTGAAACTCTGGCGGCGATCCCGTTGGTGCGCGCGCTGCGCCATCGTTATCCTGATTTACCGATTACCGTTACAACCATGACGCCAACCGGTTCGGAGCGCGTACAATCGGCTTTCGGGAAGGATGTTCAGCACGTTTATCTGCCGTATGACCTGCCCGATGCGCTCAACCGTTTCCTGAATAAAGTCGACCCCAAACTGGTGTTGATTATGGAAACCGAACTATGGCCTAACCTGATTGCGGCGCTACACAAACGTAAAATTCCGCTGGTGATCGCTAACGCGCGACTCTCTGCCCGCTCGGCCGCAGGTTATGCCAAACTGGGTAAATTCGTCCGTCGCTTGCTGCGTCGTATTACGCTGATTGCTGCGCAAAATGAAGAAGATGGTGCACGTTTTGTGGCGCTGGGCGCAAAAAATAATCAGGTGACCGTTACCGGTAGCCTGAAATTCGATATTTCTGTAACGCCGCAGTTGGCTGCTAAAGCCGTGACGCTGCGCCGCCAGTGGGCACCACACCGCCCGGTATGGATTGCCACCAGCACTCACGAAGGCGAAGAGAGTGTGGTGATCGCCGCACATCAGGCATTGTTACAGCAATTCCCGAATTTATTGCTCATCCTGGTACCCCGTCATCCAGAACGCTTCCCGGATGCGATTAATCTTGTCCGCCAGGCTGGACTAAGCTATATCACACGCTCTTCAGGGGAAGTCCCCTCCACCAGCACGCAGGTTGTGGTTGGCGATACGATGGGCGAGTTGATGTTACTGTACGGCATTGCCGATCTCGCCTTTGTTGGCGGTTCACTGGTTGAACGTGGTGGGCATAATCCGCTGGAAGCTGCCGCACACGCTATTCCGGTATTGATGGGGCCGCATACTTTTAACTTTAAAGACATTTGCGCGCGGCTGGAGCAGGCAAGCGGGCTGATTACCGTTACCGATGCCACTACGCTTGCAAAAGAGGTGTCCTCTTTACTCACCGACGCCGATTACCGTAGTTTCTATGGCCGTCATGCCGTTGAAGTACTGTATCAAAACCAGGGCGCGCTACAGCGTCTGCTTCAACTGCTGGAACCTTACCTGCCACCGAAAACGCATTGAGGTTGTTATGCAAAAACGGGCGATTTATCCTGGTACTTTCGATCCCATTACCAATGGTCATATCGATATCGTGACGCGCGCCACGCAAATGTTCGATCACGTTATTCTGGCGATTGCCGCCAGCCCCAGTAAAAAACCGATGTTTACCCTGGAAGAGCGTGTGGCGCTGGCACAGCAGGCAACCGCGCATCTGGGGAACGTGGAAGTGGTCGGGTTTAGTGATTTGATGGCGAACTTCGCCCGTAATCAACACGCTACGGTGCTGATTCGTGGCCTGCGTGCGGTGGCGGATTTTGAATATGAAATGCAGCTGGCGCATATGAATCGCCACTTAATGCCGGAACTGGAAAGTGTGTTTCTGATGCCGTCGAAAGAGTGGTCGTTTATCTCTTCATCGTTGGTGAAAGAGGTGGCGCGCCATCAGGGCGATGTCACCCATTTCCTGCCGGAGAATGTCCATCAGGCGCTGATGGCGAAGTTAGCGTAGCGTTTATGCCGGATGGTATGCCATCCGGCGCGCATGAATTACTTCTGGCACTGCCGACAATAAAACGTTGCCCGCTGCGCATGTTTAGTCGCCACAATCGGCGTACCGCACACCCGACACGGCTCGCCTTTTCGCCCGTAAACCTGCAATTCCAGCGCGAAATAGCCCGGTTTACCATCACTTTGCAGAAAATCTTTCAGCGTTGTACCACCCTGCTCAATCGAACGCAGCAACACCGCTTTAATCACCCGAGCTAACAATTCACACTCTGCCAGCGACAGTGATGACGCCAGCCGATCCGGATGGATCCCCGCCGCAAACAGTGATTCGCTGGCATAGATATTCCCTACCCCTACCACCAGCTTGTTATCCATCAGCCACGGTTTAATCGCCGTTTTTTTCTTCGCGCACTTCTGATGCAGATACTCACCATTGAAATCGTCGCTGAGCGGCTCCGGTCCAAGATGGGCCAGCACATTATGCCCTTCCAGCTCTTTGGTCCACAGCCAGGCACCAAAGCGGCGCGGATCGGTGTAGCGCAGCACTTTACCGTTGCTCATCACCAAATCCACATGGTCATGCTTTTCAGGGGGAAGTTCTTCTGGAAGGATGCGCAGGCTGCCAGACATCCCCAAATGAATGATAATCCAGCCCTCAGGCAGCTCCAGCAGCAAATATTTAGCCCGCCGCTGCACGCTAAGCACTGGTTGGTCGCTTAAACGGTAGATCTCTTCTGAAACCGGCCAGCGCAAGCGTCCGTTGCGCACCACTGCATGAAGAATGGTTGCACCAACGAGATGCGGTTCTATGCCGCGACGGCTGGTTTCAACTTCGGGTAATTCAGGCATAGCATCTCCAGGAATGAACAGATGCAATCAATATGGGGGCAAGCAGATAACAAAAAACCCCGCCGGAGCGAGGTTTTTTGTTACATCAAAGCGAGAATTATTTGATTTTCGCTTCTTTGTAGATCACGTGCTGACGAACAACTGGATCGAATTTTTTCAGTTCCAGTTTTTCCGGCTTAGTACGTTTGTTCTTCGTAGTGGTATAGAAGTGACCAGTACCAGCAGAAGAAACCAGCTTGATTTTCTCACGAATACCTTTAGCCATGATTTATTTCCTCTAAGTACTTAGTACTTTTCGCCACGGGCACGCAGTTCAGCCAGAACTGTATCGATGCCTTTTTTATCGATTACACGCATACCTTTAGCAGATACGCGCAGGGTGACAAAACGCTTCTCGCTCTCAACCCAGAAACGGTGAGAGTGCAGGTTCGGCAGGAAACGGCGTTTAGTCGCGTTCAGTGCGTGGGAACGGTTGTTACCGGTCACCGGACGCTTGCCAGTAACTTGGCAGACTCGGGACATGTCTATTCTCCAAAAATCAAATTAGCTCGAGCTTCGTATGGGGTATTGGCGCCTCGTCAGGCTTTACAGCCCGGTCATCGCAGTTCTATGTGAACTCTCGATTGCCAGGCCCAAATGCCAAACCCGAGATTCTCAAAGGTGGCGTAGTATACGCTGACTCAGCGATGTGCTCAAGTCCCGAACAGACAAAGATCCCGAAGGATCGCGCATAGCGGGTTAAATCCAGCCGCGTTCGGCAAAAGAAACATACTCTCCACGCCCAATCACGATATGGTCGAGCACGCGTAAATCCATGAACTGACAACTCTTTATTATCCGTTCAGTAATGAGTTTATCCGCTTTACTGGGTTCAGCACAACCCGAAGGGTGATTATGTGCAAGGATCAGCGCCGAGGCGTTTATTTTTATCGCTTCGCGGATAATTTCCCGAGGATGGACTTCAACATGGTTTAGCGTGCCGGAAAAAAGTCGGCTATGCGTTATAACCCGGTGTTGTGAGTCGAGAAAGATCACCATAAAGATCTCCCGCTCCTCACCCGTGAGCTGGCTTTGTAAAAATTCCCGCGTCATCTCCGGGCTGAGTAAAGGGCTTTCTTCACGCATCCGCACGTTGTAGTAACGCCGCGCCAGTTCAGCAATCCCCTTTAACTGGGCAAATTTCGCTACGCCAATTCCATGAACACCACTAAATTGTTCATATTCAGAGGTTAACAAGCCATAAAGAGAGCCGAAATTCTCCAACATCTCTTTTGCCAGGGTTAATACATCTTTACCGCGCGTTCCGGTACGCAGAAATAGCGCCAGCAGCTCGACATCCGTTAAGGCGCTAATACCAAACTTCAGCATTTTTTCGCGCGGCATCAACAGCTGTGCATTGTTTTTCACCTTCACCTCCTTTGTGGTGCTCGCATCCTGTCATAGCCGTTCCGTTAAATCGACGGCCAGTTTTCAATCCTGGAAAGCGCCTCGCAAAGTGAATCTCAGGTGAAGGCACGACAACAAAAGTATTGTGATAAAATCGCCAACTTCTGGTGTCACCCTACAGGAAAAATCATCATGAGCCTGGCCGGTAAAAAAATCGTTCTCGGCGTTAGCGGCGGTATTGCTGCCTATAAAATCCCTGAACTGGTGCGTCGTTTGCGCGATCGCGGGGCCGACGTCCGCGTAGCCATGACCGAAGCGGCAAAAGCCTTTATCACCCCACTTAGCTTGCAGGCGGTTTCTGGGTATCCCGTTTCCGACAGTCTGCTTGACCCGGCAGCCGAAGCCGCTATGGGCCATATTGAGCTGGGTAAATGGGCTGATTTAGTGATTCTCGCCCCTGCCACGGCAGATTTGATTGCCCGTGTTGCTGCCGGAATGGCGAATGACCTGGTATCGACGATTTGTCTGGCTACACCTGCGCCTGTAGCCGTGCTCCCCGCCATGAACCAGCAGATGTACCGTGCCGCTGCCACGCAGCATAATTTAGAGGTGCTTGCCTCCCGTGGTTTGCTCATCTGGGGGCCAGACAGTGGCAGTCAGGCTTGTGGTGATATCGGCCCAGGGCGAATGCTCGATCCGTTAACCATTGTGGATATGGCGGTAGCGCATTTTTCGCCCGTCAACGACCTGAAACATCTGAACATTATGATTACCGCCGGTCCGACGCGTGAACCGCTCGATCCCGTGCGTTATATCTCTAATCACAGCTCCGGCAAGATGGGTTTTGCAATCGCCGCCGCCGCTGCCCGTCGTGGCGCGAACGTCACGCTGGTATCAGGTCCGGTTTCACTACCGACGCCACCGTTTGTTAAACGTGTTGATGTGATGACCGCGCTGGAAATGGAAGCCGCCGTGAATGCTTCTGTACAGCAGCAAAATATTTTTATCGGCTGCGCCGCCGTGGCGGATTATCGCGCAGCTACCGTGGCCCCAGAAAAAATCAAAAAGCAGGCCACGCAGGGTGATGAATTAACAATAAAAATGGTTAAAAACCCCGATATCGTCGCAGGCGTTGCCGCACTAAAAGACCATCGACCCTACGTCGTTGGATTTGCCGCCGAAACAAATAATGTGGAAGAATACGCCCGGCAAAAACGTATCCGTAAAAACCTTGATCTGATCTGCGCGAACGATGTTTCCCAGCCAACTCAAGGATTTAACAGCGACAACAACGCATTACACCTTTTCTGGCAGGACGGAGATAAAGTCTTACCGCTTGAGCGCAAAGAGCTCCTTGGCCAATTATTACTCGACGAGATCGTGACCCGTTATGATGAAAAAAATCGACGTTAAGATTCTGGACCCGCGCGTTGGGAAGGAATTTCCGCTCCCGACTTATGCCACCTCTGGCTCTGCCGGACTTGACCTGCGTGCCTGTCTCGACGACGCCGTAGAACTGGCTCCGGGTGACACTACGCTGGTTCCGACCGGGCTGGCGATTCATATTGCCGATCCTTCACTGGCGGCAATGATGCTGCCGCGCTCCGGATTGGGACATAAGCACGGTATCGTGCTTGGTAACCTGGTAGGATTGATCGATTCTGACTATCAGGGCCAGTTGATGATTTCCGTTTGGAACCGTGGTCAGGACAGCTTCACCATTCAACCTGGCGAACGCATCGCCCAGATGATTTTTGTTCCGGTAGTACAGGCTGAATTTAATCTGGTGGAAGATTTCGACGCCACCGACCGCGGTGAAGGCGGCTTTGGTCACTCTGGTCGTCAGTAACACATACGCATCCGAATAACGTCATAACATAGCCGCAAACATTTCGTTTGCGGTCATAGCGTGGGTGCCGCCTGGCAAGTGCTTATTTTCAGGGGTATTTTGTAACATGGCAGAAAAACAAACTGCGAAAAGGAACCGTCGCGAGGAAATACTTCAGTCTCTGGCGCTGATGCTGGAATCCAGCGATGGAAGCCAACGTATCACGACGGCAAAACTGGCCGCCTCTGTCGGCGTTTCCGAAGCGGCACTGTATCGCCACTTCCCCAGTAAGACTCGCATGTTCGATAGCCTGATTGAGTTTATCGAAGATAGCCTGATTACTCGCATCAATCTGATTCTGAAAGATGAGAAAGACACCACAGCGCGCCTGCGTCTGATTGTGTTGCTGCTTCTCGGTTTTGGTGAGCGTAATCCTGGCCTGACCCGCATCCTCACTGGTCATGCGCTGATGTTTGAACAGGATCGCCTGCAAGGGCGTATCAACCAGCTGTTCGAGCGTATTGAAGCGCAGCTGCGTCAGGTATTGCGTGAAAAGAGAATGCGTGAGGGTGAAGGTTACACCACCGATGAAACCCTGCTGGCAAGCCAGATCCTGGCCTTCTGTGAAGGTATGCTGTCACGTTTTGTCCGCAGCGAATTTAAATACCGCCCGACGGATGATTTTGACGCCCGCTGGCCGCTAATTGCCGCGCAGTTGCAGTAATATGACGCCGGATGACTTTTCATCCGGCGAGTTTCTTTAAACGCCAAACTCTTCGCGATAGGCCTTAACCGCCGCCAGATGTTCCGCCATTTCCGGCTTCTCTTCCAGATAGGCAATCAGATCTTTCAGGGTGATGATAGAGATCACTTTGCAGTTGTAATCACGCTCAACTTCCTGAATCGCCGAAATCTCGCCGCGCCCCCGTTCCTGACGATCAAGCGAAATCAATACGCCAGCAAGCGTCGCGCCATTAGCCTGAATAATCTCCATCGATTCGCGAATCGCCGTTCCGGCGGTGATCACATCATCTACCAGCATTACGCGTCCTTGTAACGCGCTACCAACCAGATTGCCGCCTTCACCGTGGTCTTTTGCCTCTTTGCGGTTAAAGCAGTACGGCAGGTCAAGGTCATGATGCTCCGCCAGCGCCACGGCGGTAGTGGTCGCAATCGGGATCCCTTTGTAAGCAGGGCCAAACAGCAGATCGAACTCAATGCCAGAATCCACCAATGCTTCAGCGTAAAAACGGCCTAACAGTGCCAGGTCGCGCCCGGTATTAAACAGCCCGGCGTTGAAGAAATAGGGGCTTTTGCGCCCGGATTTCAGCGTAAACTCGCCAAACTTTAACACCTGCTTGCTAAGCGCAAATTCAATAAACTGGCGCTGATATGGTTTCATGCCTTCGCTCCTCATCTTCCTTTTCTACAGACAAAAAAAGGCGACTCATCAGTCGCCTTAAAAATCAGTTTGCCAGCGCCGCCTTCTGCGTCGCTACAATGGATTCGATTCCCCCTCGGGCCAGCGCCAACAAGGTGAGTAGCTCTTCATGGGTGAACGGCTCGCCTTCTGCCGTCCCCTGCACTTCAATGATGCGCCCGTCTTCGGTCATCACTACGTTCATGTCGGTCTCTGCGGCTGAGTCTTCAACGTATTCCAGATCGCAAATTGCTTCACCGTTTACAATACCGACAGAAACTGCGGCTACCATCCCTTTCATCGGGTTGGTTTTCAGCTTGCCGTTTTCCACCAGCTTCTGTAGCGCATCTGCCAGCGCCACGCAGGCACCCGTAATCGACGCGGTACGCGTGCCACCATCAGCCTGAAGCACGTCGCAGTCCAGCGTAATGGTGAACTCACCCAGCGCTTTCAAATCTACTGCCGCGCGAAGAGCACGGGCGATCAGACGCTGGATTTCCATTGTGCGTCCACCCTGCTTACCTTTCGCCGCTTCACGAGCGTTACGGGTGTGGGTAGAACGTGGCAGCATGCCGTACTCTGCGGTGATCCAGCCCTGGCCCTGACCTTTCAGGAAGCGCGGCACGCCTTCTTCAATAGAGGCGGTACACAACACTTTGGTATCGCCAAATTCGACCAGCACCGAGCCTTCTGCATGTTTTGTATAGTTACGAGTCAGGGTAACGGGACGCACCTGATTATTGCTACGGCCTGCTGGACGCATATTGAAATCTCCGGCTTGAAACAAATGTGGCTGCGCATTATACGGACTTCCGGCGGTTATTCCTATCCTGACAAGGCATCGATGGCTATAATCCTTCCACCTCTCCTTTTATAAACAGGAACGTCTATGATCCGCAGTATGACCGCCTACGCCCGGCGTGAAATCAAGGGTGAATGGGGGAGCGCAACCTGGGAAATGCGCTCGGTAAACCAGCGTTATCTGGAAACTTACTTTCGTCTGCCGGAGCAGTTCCGTAGCCTTGAACCTGTCGTTCGCGAGCGTATTCGTTCTCGCCTGACGCGCGGTAAAGTGGAATGTACCCTGCGCTATGAGCCAGATGTTAGCGCACAAGGTGAGCTGATCCTCAATGAAAAACTGGCTAAACAGCTGGTAACTGCCGCGAACTGGGTAAAAATGCAGAGTGACGAAGGGGAAATCAACCCGGTTGATATTCTGCGCTGGCCGGGCGTGATGGCAGCCCAGGAGCAGGATCTCGACGCCATTGCCGCTGAAATTCTCGCGGCGCTGGATGGTACGCTGGACGACTTTATTGTCGCGCGCGAAACCGAAGGTCAGGCACTGAAAGCATTGATCGAGCAGCGTCTGGAAGGCGTCACCGCCGAAGTGGTCAAAGTCCGCGCCCATATGCCGGAAATCCTGCAATGGCAGCGTGAGCGTCTGGTCGCGAAGCTGGAAGATGCTCAGGTTCAGTTGGAAAACAACCGTCTGGAGCAGGAGTTGGTTCTGCTGGCACAACGAATTGACGTTGCCGAAGAACTGGACCGCCTGGAAGCGCATGTCAAAGAGACCTACAACATTCTGAAGAAAAAAGAAGCCGTTGGTCGTCGTCTGGACTTTATGATGCAGGAATTCAACCGCGAGTCGAACACTCTTGCGTCGAAATCTATCAATGCCGAAGTGACAAACTCCGCCATCGAGCTGAAAGTGTTGATTGAGCAGATGCGCGAGCAGATTCAGAATATTGAGTAACTCGTAACACTAATTCTTACTTTTCAGCCTTCACAAATGCCGCCCACTCAAACAGAGCGGCATTTTTCTTCCCCGCAACTTCAATTCTGTTTTGCGTGCCTGCTCCAGATTTTGCGATGTTTTTTTGCCCAGCACACTGAGAACGTGAGATACTCACAACTGTATATAAATACAGTTACAGATTTACTTTCTTTGCAATCGATATCACATGGAGTGGGCAATGAACGAACATCATCAACCTTTTGAAGAGATAAAACTGATTAATGCAAACGGAGCAGAACAATGGTCAGCAAGACAACTTGGGAAACTACTGGGTTATTCAGAGTATCGTCACTTTATACCTGTATTAACGCGCGCCAAAGAGGCCTGTGAGAACAGTGGTCACACAATTGATGACCATTTCGAGGAGATCCTCGATATGGTCAAAATTGGCTCAAATGCCAAAAGAGCATTAAAAGACATCGTACTCTCCCGCTATGCCTGTTACCTGGTAGTACAAAACGGCGACCCCGCGAAACCGGTCATTGCGGCAGGGCAGACTTATTTTGCTATCCAGACCCGACGGCAGGAGCTTGCTGACGATGAAGCATTTAAGCAACTTCGTGAAGACGAAAAGCGTCTGTTTCTGAGAAATGAGTTGAAAGAACATAACAAACAATTGGTTGAGGCAGCACAGCAAGCTAATACCACACACTTTGACGTGGGTAGCAAGGTGAGGCAAACCATTCAGGAACTTGGCGGAACCATGCCTGAGGAGTTGCCGACCCCGCAGGTCAGCATCAAGCAGTTGGAAAACAGTGTAAAAATTACAGAGAAGAAATAGCAGAAACGAAAAACTCTTTTTGTTGATTGAGACACCCGATGCGTAAGCCAAGGTCCAGGTGCAGTGAACACAATGGCTAAACATTGCACCTTTCTTTTCCCCCCTCAGTTTTAACCTATTTTTTCTTATGCATTTTCTCAGACAAGAAGTCAGAAGAATGCATCTACGCTACAGAAAATAGCGATTTCACATAACTACAAGTTATCAATTTCCTCTCACCTTAAAAAATCTCAATCGTGACAATACGCACAAATCGCTACCCTGCCAGACAGATTTTTAGGGAGAGAACCATGCTGTTACACATTTTGTATTTGGTTGGCATTACTGCCGAAGCCATGACGGGGGCTCTGGCGGCCGGGCGACGCCGCATGGATACATTTGGCGTAATTATTATTGCGACCGCCACCGCAATTGGCGGAGGGTCAGTGCGCGATATTCTGCTGGGCCACTATCCGCTCGGCTGGGTCAAACACCCGGAATATGTGATTATCGTCGCTACCGCCGCAGTACTCACCACTATCGTTGCTCCTGTAATGCCTTACCTGCGCAAAGTGTTTCTGGTGCTCGATGCGCTTGGACTGGTGGTCTTTTCTATCATCGGCGCACAGGTTGCACTGGATATGGGGCACGGCCCAATTATTGCCGTTGTCGCGGCGGTAACTACCGGCGTGTTTGGCGGCGTTTTGCGCGATATGTTCTGTAAACGTATCCCACTGGTATTCCAGAAAGAGTTGTATGCCGGTGTCTCATTTGCCTCCGCCGTGCTGTACATCGCGCTGCAACACTATGTTTCTAACCATGATGTGGTAATTATCTCCACCCTGGTATTCGGCTTTTTTGCCCGCTTACTGGCGCTACGCCTTAAGCTGGGATTACCGGTCTTTTACTACAGCCACGAAGGACACTAAGGTTCAAAACCTGTGATCTGCTGGGCAGCCAGCCAACTGCCCAGCTTCTTGATTTGCGCATTTTCCTTCCATTCAATAACCTGTCTGGCGCGCCCCGATCCAGTCCCCGGCAGCTGCTGCCAGAACTGCTCCGTGCTAAATAAAAGTTGCGACCAGGACCGTTCATCACTGGCATTAAGCGCCGCCCGGGTTAGCGGTATTCCCATTGCCATCACCCAGCGAGTAAAAGGCTGCTTACGAGCCAGATTAAACTGATGCCATAGCTGCGCACTTTTACTTTTCGCGATCCCCGGCGTGTTCTGTAATTGCTCTGGCGTTAATAAAAGCCAGGAAAAGATATGCTCAAAGCGATGAGTCTGATGCAGCGCGCGCCAGCCGGCCTCACCAATGCCATCCAGCCCCAGAACCTGTTTTGACCCCAGCCAGACTAAGCGTGAAATGAACTGTTCCTGACAAACATCAGAAGCAAAGTAGCAGGTCAACGAGTTAAAGCGGTTTTCTGGTGGTGTCGGTTTTGTACGTTCTGCACCGCGCCAGACCACATCATCAATGCGAGGAATACCCTGACCGGCAAGGCTGACGAGGATCTGATCACCAGGCGCAATATCCCACTCCTGCCAGCGCCTGACGGAACCAATATTCACCCGCTGGACTTTTTTATCATCCAGCATGACAGGTGCGAGTGACGCAACCACCGATATTTTACCGCTCTTACCCACCGCAAACTGAATCGCCTTCACTTCGGCAACCTGAGCTACAGGTTGATATTTCCAGGCCACCAGCCATTCTGCCTGGCCTGGTAGCCAATGGCGGGATTCGGGTTCTTTCGCCCCTCGCACAACTACGCCATCGGTGACGAAGGGTAATTCCGCTTTCCACCACTCATTGCGTACGCGCGCAACTTCATCAGCATTTTTCACCGCACGGGTATACGTCTGCGTTAGAGTAAAACCTGCGGTAGCCAGCTCTTTTAAACGATCAGACATTAACTGCGGTCCATCCGGCCATGCCCAGACAAAAACGCCCAGAGAATTCAGCGTGTCGCTATCGTCCTGGCGCATCATCAAGCCAGCAACTTTTGCGCGGGCATTTATTCCCCCCATTTGTTGTTGGATATGCCCCTCGCGCTGGAGAAATATTTCCCCCTGAAGCGTACTGTTGGCTAAAGGCCCGCTAACGGTTTGCGGCACAGCGGAAATTAAGCTAACTTTCTGCGTCCAGTCCTCGCCTTTCAGGCCATTACCGCGACTGATTGCTTTGTTCAGTTTCCCGTCCCGATAAACCAGGGTTACCGCAACGCCATCAACTTTTGGCTGCACCCAAAGATCGCTACGTTCTCGCATCCACAGACTTAATGCGTTTTTATCCACCATTTTGCGTACACCCGTATGGGCAACCGGATGCATAACCGCACCATTTAAAGGCGGCATCATCACGTCGCGGGGCTCGCTCCCAAAGCAGCGTTGCCACTGCGTAAGACGGGCGCTTAACTGATCGTAAACACCGTCTTCCACCTCACTTTTTCCTTCCTTCCAGTAGTCATCGTCCCACTGTTTTATTTGCTGTTGCAGGCGGGAAATTTCTTCCTGTGCTCTGGCTGGCGACCAGGCCGGACAGACCGCCCACACAGATGATTGCCAGCACAAGATACTTATTAATATCGCCATCCATACTTTCATCTTCACCTCCGCTGTAGTCAGGCTGGCAGATATACAACGTGGTGAAGGCAAAGCCGAGTGGCAAAAACGGAGTCTGCGAGGACGCTTCCTGAGAATCGTCTTTATTGCAGTAAATCACAGGCAAATGCGGAAACAGCTACGCAAAACGCAACAACTTTGCGCAAAAAGTGTGAGCAAGGGCTACGTCACATGGCCGCGCCGTGTATAATAAGCTCGTATGTAGGCTTTATTTCGCTAATCACATACGAAAGATACTCATGGCTCAAGGCACGCTTTATATTGTTTCTGCCCCCAGTGGCGCGGGTAAATCCAGCCTGATTCAGGCTTTATTAAAAACCCAACCGTTGTATGACACCCAGGTTTCTGTTTCACACACCACACGCCAACCGCGTCCTGGTGAAGTCCACGGTGAACATTATTTCTTTGTTAATCATGATGAATTTAAAGAAATGATTAGCAGAGATGCGTTCCTCGAACACGCAGAAGTTTTTGGTAATTACTATGGCACTTCGCGTGAGGCCATTGAGCAAGTACTGGCGACCGGTGTCGATGTTTTTCTCGATATCGACTGGCAGGGTGCGCAGCAAATTCGCCAGAAGATGCCGCACGCGCGGAGTATCTTTATTTTACCGCCGTCCAAAATTGAACTGGACCGCCGTCTACGCGGTCGCGGTCAGGACAGCGAAGAGGTCATTGCAAAGCGTATGGCGCAAGCTGTTGCAGAAATGAGCCATTACGCCGAATATGATTATCTGATTGTGAATGATGACTTCGATACCGCGTTGACCGATTTGAAGACCATTATTCGCGCCGAACGTCTGCGCATGAGCCGCCAAAAGCAGCGTCATGACGCTTTAATCAGCAAATTGTTGGCAGACTGAACCTGATTTCAGTATCATGCCCAGTCATTTCTTCACCTGTGGAGCTTTTTAAGTATGGCACGCGTAACTGTTCAGGACGCTGTAGAGAAAATTGGTAACCGTTTTGACCTGGTACTGGTCGCCGCGCGTCGCGCTCGTCAGATGCAGGTAGGCGGAAAGGATCCGCTGGTACCGGAAGAAAACGATAAAACCACTGTAATCGCGCTGCGCGAAATCGAAGAAGGTCTGATCAACAACCAGATCCTCGACGTTCGCGAACGCCAGGAACAGCAAGAGCAGGAAGCCGCTGAATTACAAGCCGTTACCGCTATTGCTGAAGGTCGTCGTTAATCACAAAGCGGGTCGCCCTTGTATCTGTTTGAAAGCCTGAATCAACTGATTCAAACCTACCTGCCGGAAGACCAAATCAAGCGTCTGCGGCAGGCGTATCTCGTTGCACGTGATGCTCACGAGGGGCAAACACGTTCAAGCGGTGAACCCTATATCACGCACCCGGTAGCGGTTGCCTGCATTCTGGCCGAGATGAAACTCGACTATGAAACGCTGATGGCGGCGCTGCTGCATGACGTGATTGAAGATACTCCCGCCACCTACCAGGATATGGAACAGCTTTTTGGTAAAAGCGTCGCCGAGCTGGTAGAGGGGGTGTCGAAACTTGATAAACTCAAGTTCCGTGATAAGAAAGAGGCGCAGGCCGAAAACTTTCGCAAGATGATTATGGCAATGGTGCAGGATATCCGCGTCATCCTCATCAAACTTGCCGACCGTACCCACAACATGCGCACGCTGGGCTCACTTCGCCCGGACAAACGTCGCCGCATCGCCCGTGAAACTCTCGAAATTTACAGCCCGCTGGCGCACCGTTTAGGTATCCACCACATTAAAACCGAACTCGAAGAGCTGGGTTTTGAGGCGCTGTATCCCAATCGTTACCGCGTAATTAAAGAAGTGGTGAAAGCCGCGCGCGGCAACCGTAAAGAGATGATCCAAAAAATCCTCTCTGAAATCGAAGGGCGTTTGCAGGAAGCGGGAATTCCGTGCCGCGTCAGTGGTCGCGAGAAGCATCTTTATTCGATTTACTGCAAAATGGTGCTCAAAGAGCAGCGTTTTCACTCAATCATGGACATCTACGCTTTCCGCGTGATCGTCAATGATTCCGACACCTGTTATCGCGTGCTCGGGCAAATGCATAGCCTGTACAAGCCGCGTCCGGGTCGCGTGAAAGACTACATCGCCATTCCAAAAGCGAACGGCTATCAGTCTTTGCACACCTCGATGATCGGCCCGCACGGTGTGCCGGTTGAGGTCCAGATCCGTACCGAAGATATGGATCAGATGGCGGAGATGGGTGTTGCCGCGCACTGGGCTTATAAAGAGCACGGCGAAACCAGCACCACCGCGCAAATCCGCGCCCAGCGCTGGATGCAAAGCCTGCTGGAGCTGCAACAGAGCGCCGGTAGTTCGTTTGAATTTATCGAGAGCGTTAAATCCGATCTCTTCCCGGATGAGATTTACGTTTTCACACCGGAAGGGCGCATTGTCGAGCTGCCTGCCGGTGCAACGCCCGTCGACTTCGCTTATGCAGTGCATACCGATATCGGCCATGCCTGCGTGGGCGCACGCGTCGACCGCCAGCCTTACCCGCTGTCGCAGCCGCTTACTAGCGGTCAGACCGTTGAAATCATTACCGCTCCGGGCGCTCGCCCGAATGCCGCTTGGCTGAACTTTGTCGTTAGCTCGAAAGCGCGCGCCAAAATTCGTCAGTTGCTGAAAAACCTCAAGCGTGATGATTCTGTAAGCCTGGGCCGTCGTCTGCTCAACCATGCTTTGGGTGGTAGCCGTAAGCTGAATGAAATCCCGCAGGAAAATATTCAGCGCGAGCTGGATCGCATGAAGCTGGCAACGCTTGACGATCTGCTGGCAGAAATCGGACTTGGTAACGCAATGAGCGTGGTGGTCGCGAAAAATCTGCAACATGGGGACGCCTCCATTCCACCGGCAACCCAAAGCCACGGACATCTGCCCATTAAAGGTGCCGATGGCGTGCTGATCACCTTTGCGAAATGCTGCCGCCCTATTCCTGGCGACCCGATTATCGCCCACGTCAGCCCCGGTAAAGGTCTGGTGATCCACCATGAATCCTGCCGTAACATCCGTGGCTACCAGAAAGAGCCAGAGAAGTTTATGGCTGTGGAATGGGATAAAGAGACGGCGCAGGAGTTCATCACCGAAATCAAGGTGGAGATGTTCAATCATCAGGGCGCGCTGGCAAACCTGACGGCGGCAATTAACACCACGACTTCGAATATTCAAAGTTTGAATACGGAAGAGAAAGATGGTCGCGTCTACAGCGCCTTTATTCGTCTGACCGCCCGTGACCGTGTGCATCTGGCGAATATCATGCGCAAAATCCGCGTGATGCCAGACGTGATTAAAGTCACCCGAAACCGAAATTAATGTTTTATGAACCCAACACGTTATGCACGCATCTGCGAAATGCTCGCCAGGCGGCAGCCTGATCTGACCGTCTGCATGGAGCAGGTCCACAAACCTCATAACGTTTCTGCGATTATTCGTACCGCAGATGCCGTTGGCGTACATGAAGTTCACGCCGTCTGGCCTGGTAGCCGCATGCGCACCATGGCTTCGGCAGCGGCGGGTAGTAACAGCTGGGTACAGGTGAAAACACACCGCACCATTGGCGATGCCGTCGCTCATCTCAAAGGCCAGGGCATGCAGATTCTGGCAACCCATCTTTCTGATAACGCTGTCGATTTCCGCGAAATTGATTACACTCGCCCGACCTGCATTTTGATGGGACAGGAGAAAACGGGCATCACGCAGGAAGCATTGGCCCTGGCGGATCAGGACATCATCATTCCGATGATCGGCATGGTGCAGTCGCTGAATGTTTCCGTTGCCTCAGCCCTCATTCTTTACGAAGCCCAGCGTCAGCGGCAAAATGCAGGCATGTACCTGCGTGAAAACAGCATGTTGCCGGAAGCAGAGCAACAACGCCTGTTGTTTGAAGGCGGCTATCCGGTGCTGGCGAAAGTCGCAAAACGCAAAGGCCTGCCTTATCCCCACGTCAATCAGCAAGGCGAGATCGAAGCTGATGCCGACTGGTGGGCTACTATGCAGGCTGCAGGGTAAGTGCCATGAAAGGTCGCCTGTTAGATGCTGTCCCACTCAGTTCCCTAACGGGCGTTGGCGCAGCACTTAGTAACAAACTGGCGAAAATCAACCTGCATACCGTGCAGGATCTACTCTTACACCTTCCCCTGCGCTACGAAGATCGCACCCATCTCTACCCCATCGGAGAACTACTGCCGGGCGTTTATGCCACGGTGGAAGGCGAAGTGCTGAACTGCAATATCTCCTTCGGCGGTCGGCGGATGATGACCTGCCAGATCAGCGACGGTTCCGGCATCCTCACCATGCGCTTTTTCAATTTCAGCGCGGCAATGAAAAATAGCCTGGCGACGGGCCGCCGTGTACTGGCTTATGGCGAAGCAAAGCGCGGTAAATATGGTGCGGAGATGATCCACCCGGAATACCGCGTGCAGGGCGATCTCAGCACGCCAGAATTACAGGAAACGCTCACGCCGGTTTATCCAACAACGGAAGGCGTAAAGCAGGCCACGCTGCGTAAATTAACCGACCAGGCGCTGGATCTGCTCGACACCTGCGCCATTGAAGAACTCCTGCCGCCGGAACTGTCACAAGGAATGATGACGCTACCGGAAGCGTTGCGCACTTTGCACCGCCCGCCACCGACGCTACAGCTTAGCGATCTGGAAACCGGGCAGCATCCGGCGCAACGTCGTCTGATTCTGGAAGAACTGCTGGCGCACAACCTCAGCATGTTAGCCTTACGTGCCGGAGCACAGCGTTTTCATGCCCAGCCGCTGAGCGCCAATGATGCGCTGAAAAATAAACTCCTCGCCGCCTTACCGTTCAAGCAAACGGGCGCACAGGCACGCGTAGTGGCGGAGATCGAGCGCGATATGGCGCTGGATGTGCCGATGATGCGTCTGGTGCAGGGCGATGTAGGTTCCGGTAAAACGCTGGTCGCCGCCCTCGCCGCGTTGCGTGCGATTGCCCACGGCAAACAGGTAGCATTGATGGCACCAACCGAATTACTCGCCGAGCAGCACGCCAATAACTTCCGCAACTGGTTTGAACCGCTCGGTATCGAAGTGGGCTGGCTCGCCGGTAAGCAGAAAGGCAAAGCGCGACTGTCTCAGCAGGAAGCCATCGCCAGCGGTCAGGTGCAGATGATTGTTGGTACGCACGCCATCTTCCAGGAACAGGTGCAGTTTAACGGTCTGGCGCTGGTGATTATCGACGAACAACATCGCTTTGGCGTGCATCAGCGTCTGGCGTTATGGGAGAAAGGCCAGCAGCAAGGCTTCCATCCGCATCAGTTGATCATGACCGCCACGCCGATCCCCCGCACGCTGGCAATGACTGCGTATGCCGATCTCGATACCTCGGTGATAGATGAGCTGCCGCCAGGCCGCACGCCAGTGACTACGGTCGCTATTCCTGATACCCGCCGTACCGACATCATTGACCGCGTGCGCCACGCCTGCATAACTGAAGGTCGTCAGGCGTACTGGGTTTGTACGTTGATTGAAGAGTCGGAATTGCTGGAAGCGCAGGCGGCGGAAGCTACCTGGGAAGAGTTGAAACTGGCGCTACCAGAGTTGAACGTTGGCCTGGTACACGGGCGGATGAAACCTGCCGAGAAACAGGCGGTGATGGCGTCGTTTAAACAAGGTGAGCTACACCTGCTGGTTGCCACAACCGTTATTGAAGTCGGCGTTGATGTGCCTAACGCCAGTCTGATGATTATCGAAAACCCGGAGCGTCTGGGTCTGGCGCAGTTACACCAGCTTCGCGGGCGTGTAGGTCGTGGTGCGGTGGCTTCTCACTGCGTGCTGCTCTACAAAACGCCGCTCTCCAAAACCGCGCAAATTCGGCTGCAAGTGCTGCGCGACAGCAACGACGGTTTTGTGATTGCACAGAAAGACTTAGAGATTCGCGGACCGGGTGAACTGTTAGGTACGCGTCAGACGGGTAATGCTGAGTTTAAAGTGGCGGATTTACTGCGCGATCAGGCGATGATCCCGGAAGTTCAGCGCCTGGCGCGACATATTCACGAACGTTACCCACAACAAGCAAAAGCCCTGATAGAACGCTGGATGCCGGAGACGGAACGTTACTCCAACGCATGACCAGACTCATCACAAGACAAGTCACGCAGTAAATCTTCAATCTGGATAGTGAGGATATCCATTGCCTCATACGCATCCTGTGCAATTCGCGCCGCCATTGCGCCTTCCGGTTCACCACGCAGAATTTCAGCCGCTGCCTGTACGCCAGCCACAATCATTTCAGGTGTTAACATTTGGCGAAGAAAAGCGCGATTATCAGAGGACCAGCCATCTTTATGGCCTAATGGATGCCCCCAGCCTATCCATTCTTGCGACCATAACGGATTGGCTTCTATGGGATAAATTAGATGCGCGGCATACTGAATAGCACACACCGCTTTTCCTGGCGTATCCAGCGCCCACCAGCGCGACCAGAGAGAACGAATTAACGGCGCGGCCCCACCCAGAGTATTGAACACCGCCAGCCAGCAAAGAACGTTATTGAAACCACGCTCGTTATCCATACGCTGCAACGCGGTGTCCAGTAAAAATTGCCGTACCTGCTGGCGTTGGGAAGCATTCATCATCTCCTGCCAGAGATAGGGCCGACACAATGCCTTCATTAAGGATTCTTCGAAGTGATCACCATAACCGCCAGCTAAAACGGTTTCATGCCATTGCGCCAGGCAGAGCGGAAACAGATAGCGAAACAACTCTATTTGCATCGGTTCGTTATAAACGAGATTGAGTACATAGTAAGCACTCAAATCCCATTCGCTGATCTGCTGCCACTCTTTAGCCGCCAGCGCCTTGAGTTCGGCATCTGCGTAATCAAATTCCGTTTCCCATACACAGAGCACTGGCGGCTCATCACCAAAAATATGGCGACAGTGTTCACGTAGCGTTTCCGGTTCCTTCCGACGCTTTTTCATTTTTAACCGGCAAAAATCGGCAACATTAAATACAGCTTAATCACCAGCGCATTGACGATATCGATAAAGAACGCACCGACCATCGGCACCACCAAAAACGCCATGTGCGACGGGCCAAAGCGTTCAGTGATCGCCTGCATGTTGGCGATTGCCGTTGGCGTTGCACCGAGGCCAAAACCACAGTGACCCGCAGCCAGCACTGCCGCATCGTAGTTTTTGCCCATCATGCGCCAGGTAACGAAGATGGCATACAACGCCATGAAGATGGTCTGTACCACCAGAATCGCCAGCATCGGCAGCGCCAGCGAAGCCAGCTCCCACAGTTTCAGCCCCATCAGCGCCATCGCCAGGAACAACGACAGGCTTACGTTACCCAGCACGGATACCGCACGCTCAAAGACGCGGTAAAAGCCCATCATTGACAGACCGTTGCTCAGAATCACGCCAACAAACAGTACACAGACGAAGGTCGGCAGTTCAAAAGCAGTGCCAGCCAAAAGTTGCGCAACAATTTTCCCCACCGTCAGGCAGATAGCAATCAGCGCGATAGTTTCAATCAGCACCAGCGAGGTGATCATGCGGCCCACATCCGGCTTTTCAAACGCCGTCGGGACTTCCTGGTCATCCGGAATACCGTTCGGCGTGGTGGAGTGTTTCACCAGATAGCGCGCCACCGGACCGCCAATCAAGCCGCCCAGCACCAGACCGAACGTTGCACAGGCCATCGCCACTTCCGTCGCATTGGTGAAGCCATAACGTTCAATGAACAATTTACTCCACGCAGCGCCCGTACCGTGACCGCCGGAAAGCGTAATAGAACCGGCCAACAGCCCCATCAGCGGATCAAGCCCTAACAGGCTAGCCATACCAATGCCAATGGCATTTTGCATCACCAACAGACCAACAACCACAATCAAGAAGATGCCAACCACACGCCCACCGGCACGCAAACTGGCAATGTTGGCGTTCAGGCCAATGGTGGCGAAGAAAGCCAGCATTAACGGATCGCGCAGGGACATATCAAAGTTGACTTCCCAGCCCATGCTTTTTTTCAGTACTAGTAGCGCCAGCGCCACCAACAAACCACCCGCAACAGGTTCCGGTATGGTGTATTTCTTCAAAAAGGAGACGGAATGGACCAACTTACGCCCGAGCAGCAACGTCAGCGTTGCGGCAACAAGCGTTGCTAAAGTATCGAGATGAAACATAGTTACTCCTTTGTATCCGCATCACTCTTTCATACTCGTCATACTTCATCGCGCAGTGGCAACTTCATGAACTATGACGGGTATCGAGTTATGCTTTCCTGGGTCAAATTCTCAGCTGTTAATGAACAAATGGCATGGATTTTAAGCAGAAAAATACCAAAAGTTATATAAAAAAGTGCATTTATCTCATTTAAATATTTAGATGAGGATGTGGCAAACGTTTGCTTTTCTCTTTCGGTCAGCTAAAATGCCCGCTTTGCTACCACGGGATTGTTTTCGATGTCTGTTTCCACCCTCGAGTCAGAAAATGCGCAACCGGTTGCGCAGACTCAAAACAGCGAACTGATTTACCGTCTTGAAGATCGTCCGCCGCTTCCTCAAACCCTGTTTGCCGCCTGTCAGCATCTGCTGGCGATGTTCGTTGCGGTGATCACGCCAGCGCTATTAATCTGCCAGGCGCTGGGTTTACCGGCACAAGACACGCAACACATTATTAGTATGTCGCTGTTTGCCTCCGGTGTGGCATCGATTATTCAAATTAAGGCCTGGGGTCCGGTTGGCTCCGGGCTGTTGTCTATTCAGGGCACCAGCTTCAACTTTGTTGCCCCGCTGATTATGGGCGGTACCGCGCTGAAAACCGGTGGTGCTGATGTTCCTACCATGATGGCGGCTTTGTTCGGCACGTTGATGCTGGCAAGTTGCACCGAGATGGTGATCTCCCGCGTTCTGCATCTGGCGCGCCGCATTATTACGCCGCTGGTTTCTGGCGTTGTGGTGATGATTATCGGCCTGTCGCTAATTCAGGTTGGGTTAACGTCCATTGGCGGCGGTTACGCAGCCATGAGCGATAACACCTTCGGCGCACCGAAAAATCTGCTGCTGGCAGGCGTGGTCTTAGCCTTAATTATCCTGCTTAACCGTCAACGTAACCCTTACTTACGCGTGGCCTCACTGGTGATTGCGATGGCGGCCGGATATGCGCTGGCGTGGTTTATGGGCATGTTGCCAGAAAGCAACGAACCGATGACGCAAGAACTGATTATGGTGCCAACGCCGCTCTATTACGGTCTTGGCATTGAATGGAGTCTGCTGCTGCCGCTGATGCTGGTCTTTATGATCACTTCGCTGGAAACCATTGGCGATATCACGGCGACCTCTGACGTTTCCGAACAGCCAGTGTCCGGTCCGCTGTACATGAAACGCCTGAAAGGCGGCGTGCTGGCAAACGGCCTGAACTCGTTTGTTTCGGCGGTGTTTAACACCTTCCCGAACTCCTGCTTCGGGCAAAACAACGGAGTGATCCAGTTGACTGGTGTTGCCAGCCGCTATGTCGGTTTTGTCGTCGCGCTGATGTTGATCGTGCTGGGTCTGTTCCCGGCAGTGAGCGGTTTTGTACAACACATTCCAGAACCGGTTCTGGGCGGCGCAACGCTTGTAATGTTTGGCACCATCGCCGCCTCCGGTGTGCGTATCGTTTCTCGTGAGCCGCTGAACCGTCGGGCGATTCTGATTATCGCGCTGTCGCTGGCGGTTGGTCTGGGCGTGTCTCAGCAGCCGCTGATTTTGCAGTTTGCCCCTGAATGGCTGAAAAACCTGCTCTCCTCCGGGATCGCCGCGGGCGGTATTACTGCCATCGTGCTGAATCTGATTTTCCCACCAGAAAAACAGTAATTCACTGGCGGCGGTAAGATAATTACCGCCGCAGTCTCACCTCTTTCACCATTCCCGCCTTGAGGATTGCGCGTAAATCGTGCATAACTCCCTTATGTGCATTTCACGGGATGGAAGACCATGAAATTTATTGGGAAGCTGCTTCTCTACATTCTCATCGCTCTGTTAGTGGTGATCGCTGGCCTCTATTTTCTTCTGCAAACCCGCTGGGGAGCAGAACATATCAGCGCATGGGTTTCCGAGAATAGCGACTATCATCTGGCCTTCGGGGCGATGGATCACCGTTTTTCCGCGCCATCTCATATCGTGCTGGAGAACGTCACGTTTGGTCGTGATGGTCAGCCCGCGACCCTGGTGGCAAAAAGTGTCGACATTGCGCTAAGCAGTCGGCAACTGACCGAACCACGCCATGTCGATACCATCCTGCTGGAAAACGGGACGCTGAATCTCACCGACCAGACCGCGCCGCTACCGTTCAAAGCCGATCGTCTGCAACTGCGTGATATGGCGTTTAATAGCCCGAATAGCGAATGGAAACTGAGCGCGCAGCGGGTAAATGGCGGCGTGGTTCCGTGGTCACCAGAAGCCGGTAAAGTGCTGGGTACGAAGGCGCAGATTCAGTTTAGTGCCGGATCGCTTTCGCTCAATGATGTTCCTGCCACCAATGTACTGATTGAAGGCAGTATTGATAATGATCGCGTTACGCTGACTAACCTGGGTGCCGACATCGCCCGCGGGACATTAACCGGAAACGCGCAGCGTAACGCCGACGGCAGCTGGCAAGTGGAAAATCTGCGCATGGCGGATATCCGTCTACAAAGCGAAAAATCGCTAACCGACTTCTTTGCGCCATTACGCTCTGTCCCGTCGTTGCAGATTGGTCGCCTGGAAGTGATCGATGCTCGTTTGCAAGGTCCGGACTGGGCGGTGACCGACCTCGATCTCAGCTTGCGCAACATGACCTTCAGTAAAGATGACTGGCAGACACAAGAAGGCAAACTGTCGATGAACGCTAGCGAGTTCATTTATGGTTCGCTGCATTTATTTGACCCGATTATAAACGCGGAATTTTCCCCGCAGGGCGTAGCGCTGCGCCAGTTCACCAGCCGCTGGGAAGGGGGTATGGTCAGAACGTCAGGGAACTGGCTGCGTGACGGGAAAACGTTGATCCTTGATGATGCGGCAATTGCCGGGCTGGAATATACCTTGCCGAAAAACTGGCAACAGTTGTGGATGGAAACGACACCCGGTTGGTTAAACAGCCTGCAACTGAAGAGATTTAGCGCCAGCCGCAATCTGATCATTGATATCGACCCTGACTTCCCGTGGCAGCTCACCGCGCTCGATGGTTACGGTGCCAACCTGACGCTGGTTACCGATCATAAATGGGGCGTCTGGAGTGGCTCGGCGAATCTGAATGCCGCCGCCGCGACATTCAATCGTGTTGATGTTCGTCGCCCGTCGCTGGCGCTGACCGCCAACAGCAGCACGGTGAATATCAGCGAACTGAGTGCATTTACTGAAAAAGGCATTCTGGAAGCCACCGCCAGTGTTTCACAAACGCCACAACGTCAGACACATATCAGCCTGAATGGACGCGGTGTGCCGGTGAATATTTTGCAACAGTGGGGATGGCCTAAATTACCGTTGACTGGCGACGGCAATATTCAGCTTACCGCCAGTGGCGATATTCAGGCCAATGTCCCGTTGAAACCTACGGTTAGCGGGCAATTGCATGCCGTGAACGCCGCAAAGCAGCAAGTGACTCAAACCATGAATGCTGGCATCGTTTCCAGCGGTGAAGTTACATCGACGGAGCCGGTGCGGTAAACATCAATCTCGCCGGGTACGACTCAGACGTACCCGGCATTCCATCAATAGATTACAACGTAATTGTCAGCGCATTCCCTTGAGGCTTCACCACCAGCCCCTGCTCACTTTCAGCCTGCGAACCGTCTTGCAGACCATTTACTTTCACAACATTGCGCAGGCACAGCGTCCAGTTCTTCGCCTCGCCCGCACCAGTCACAGTAATCGTGTTGCCAGTACGTGCTGCTTTTAAAGTAAAGATCACCGATCCGTCAGTAGCGGGCACTTCACAGACGGCTTCATGCCCGTCTTGCAGATTAAAGAGGTGGAATGCCGTGCCTTCGTGCCACACGTAATCGGGACGTTGATCGTTGTTGCCCAGCGCCAGTAGGGTGTTATCACGCACATAAATGGGCAGACTCAGGAAGCTGTGCTGCTGTTTATGCCAGCGACTACCGTCGAGCTCATCGTTGTGCCACAGGTGTGTCCAGCGACCTTCCGGCAGGTAGAACTGCACATCGCCCGCTTCAGTGAACACCGGCGCAACCATCACGTTGTCGCCTAACATGTATTGACGGTCAAGGTAATCACAAGCCGGATCGTCCGGGAACTCCATCATCATGGCCCGCATCATCGGCGTACCCCGCGCGTTCGCACGCGCAGCTTCACGATACAGATACGGCATCATGCGGCATTTCAGTTGCGTGAAGAAGCGCACCACATCACAGGACTCATCATCGTAGGCCCACGGCACACGATAAGATTTGCTACCGTGTAAACGGCTATGGCTGGAGAGCAAACCAAACGCGCACCAGCGTTTGTAAACGTGCGCCGGAGCGGTATTTTCAAAGCCGCCGATATCGTGGCTCCAGAAGCCAAAACCTGAAAGGCCAATAGACAAACCACCGCGCAGGCTTTCCGCCATTGATTCGTAGTTAGCGTAACAATCGCCACCCCAGTGTACCGGGAATTTCTGCGCACCGACGGAGGCCGAGCGGGCAAACAAGACAGCTTCTTCCTCACCAACGGTGTCCTTGAGCACGTTCCACACCAGTTCGTTGTAGATGTACGCATAATGGTTATGCATTTTCTGCGGATCGGAACCGTCAAACCACTGAACATCAGTTGGGATACGTTCGCCAAAGTCGGTCTTAAAGCAATCAACGCCCATCGCGACCAGACCTTTCAGTTTGTCGGCGTACCATTTGCAGGCATCCGGATTGGTAAAGTCATAAATCGCCAGACCTGGCTGCCATTTATCCCACTGCCATAGCGAACCGTCCGGGCGTTTGAGTAAATAGCCTTTCTCTTGTAACTCTTTAAAGACGGGGGATTTTTGACCGATATAGGGGTTAATCCAGACGCAGATTTTCAGTCCTTTCGCTTTCAGGCGGCGGATCATCCCTTCCGGGTCAGGGAAAGTCAGCGGGTCCCACTCAAAATCACACCACTGGAAGGCTTTCATCCAGAAACAGTCAAAGTGGAAAACATGCAGCGGCAGATTGCGTTCCGCCATACCATCGATAAAGCTGTTTACCGTCGCTTCGTCGTAGTTGGTGGTAAATGAAGTGGTTAGCCACAGGCCGAAGGACCACGCGGGCGGCAGCGCCGGACGACCAGTAAAGCGGGTATAACGATCAAGTACCGCTTTCGGCGTCGGGCCGTCGATAACAAAGTATTCGAGATATTCACTCTCAACGCTGAACTGCACTTTGGAGACTTTCTCCGATCCCACTTCAAAAGAGACACACTGGGGATGATTGACCAGTACCCCATAACCACGGTTAGTCATGTAGAACGGGATATTTTTATACGCCTGTTCAGTACTTGTGCCGCCGTCCCGGTTCCAGGTCTCTACCGTCTGGCCATTGCGCACCAGGGCAGTAAAGCGCTCTCCCAGACCGTAAACTGTTTCGCCAACGCCAAGATCAAGCCGCTCAAACATATAATTGCGTTGATTATTCGTGTCCTGCACGTAGCCATTATTTTTCACCTGACTACCGGTAATACGTTCGCCGTTGCGCAGAAAATCCAGTGACCAGAACTCACCTTTGCTGACACGCGCGCTTAAGTTGCCACTTTTAAACTCAGCATAACGTTCTGTGTTTTCGATTGTGACCTTCACGTCCTGCAAAATATTGAGCGGATAATGAGGACCGTTATTCAGCGCCCCCTGAAAATGCTCAATCCGCACACCGACAATACCTTCCTGTGGGGAGAAAAAGCGCAACGTAAATAAAGGCGTATCAAGCTGCCAGGTACGTTCACGCACATCACGGGGGGCAGCATAGACCACCATTTCATTATCCTGCTGTTCAACCTCGAACACCTGAAGCGGGTGAATCAAATTGAGGCCAGGTTGAATCAACCAGTTTCCATCGCTAATTTTCATTGCCGTTCCTTAGTTCTGCACTTCTTGAGAGGTGAATTGTTGCTGGCAACGGCGTTTACCCTGAGCCAGCTGTTCCATAACGGTTTTCAGATTGTGCGTCGTGAGTGAGTAGTAGCGTTTAGCGATAATCGCGCTCAGCAAATAACAGATCGCCGGAACAATCGTGAATAGCGCAATAATGATGCTAATCGTGGCGCTGTTCTGCGCTTTTTCTGCCGCATCATATCCGCCATAAGCCAGCATCCAGCCGATAAGAGCGCCGCCGAAGGCCAACCCCAGTTTGAGCACAAACAGCGTGCCAGCAAAACTGATCCCGGTCAGGCGTTTACCATTGCACCACTCGCCGTAGTCGACGGTATCGGACATCATTACCCACTGGATAGGTGTCACCAGTTGATGCAACACACCAATCACGAAGATGAAGACAAACATAGTGATGCTGGCCTGCATGGGAACAAAGAACATCGCGAGGCTAATCACTGCCAGCAGGGCGTTCGTCCACCAGAAGATAGTGACTTTACATTTCCAGTCGGTCAGAGGTTTTGCCAGTGCGGAACCAATCAGGTTACCCACGCAATAAGTGGTGAGAAAAGCGACAAACACTTCCGGCGTGCCCAAAATCCATGTGACGTAATACATCATCGCCCCACCGCGTACGCACACCGCCAGGATATTGAAAATGGTTAGTAAACCGACAATCCGCCACTGGTCGTTTTGCCAGATATCACGTAAATCTTCCCGCATAGACGTTGTTGTAGGTGGTGCTTCAACGCGTTCTTTAGTGGTGAAGAAACAAAATGCCAGCATCATGAATGCCACCACGGAAAGGACCGCGATACCGCCCTGGAAACCGAGTGGTTTATTATCACCGCCAATTAAATTAACCAGTGGCATCATCAGAACAGTAGAAAGCATGCCTCCCGCGGTCGCCAGCACAAAACGCCAGGATTGCAGCGAGATACGCTGAGTCGGGTCATTGGTGATTACACCACCCAATGCGCAGTAAGGGATATTGACGACGGTATAAAGTAAGGTAAGTAGGGTGTAAGTAATTGCTGCATAGATCATTTTGCCGTTCATACTGAGATCTGGCGTGCTATAGGCCAGTACACAGACGATCCCGAATGGCAGTGCGCCAAACAGTACCCACGGACGAAATTTACCCCAGCGAGAGCGCGTTCGATCGGCCAACAACCCCATGCAAGGATCGGAAATCGCATCCAGTGCACGAGCGACCAAAAACATGGTTCCGACAAATCCGGCAGGAATGCCAAAAATATCGGTATAAAAGAACATCATATATAACATTACGTTATCGAAAATAATGTGGCTGGCGGCGTCTCCCATGCCATAACCAATTTTCTCTTTAACGGACAACACTTCACTCTTCATCTGCTTTTCCTTGATGCTATAGGGGTGCTGAGACCGATAACGCATTTTGTAAACCATCCCTGTGAGAGCGAATATTCCGATATCTGGTTATTAATTTATGATTCTTGTTTTATGTGATCGTGGTAGCGTTAATTCCGCTCATATATCATTGTAAAATATGGGTTTTATATGAACTATAATGCTTTCGTGATAATACGCTGCGTGTATTAGGCGGAAAAAACTGATCTGGGGGATGTAGAAACTCAAGGAAGTAGCTATAATGCGCCCCGCCTCCATGTAGCAATCGAGGCGCGGAAGATCGTCGTCTCCGGTGAGGCGGCTGGACTTCAAATCCAGTTGGGGCCGCCAGCGGTCCCGGGCAGGTTCGACTCCTGTGATCTTCCGCCAGCTTGTTTCTTCTGAACTCTCCCGTCGTCAATGAATCCCCCTCTAATCCCTTATATATCAACATTTCTTTGTATCCAGAAGTCAACCGACTTCACCCCGTATCAAGTTACTTTTGGGGGTACTTTAGGGGGTATAAATTTACTTTTGAAATATCAGCACCCCCATAATTAAAAAAATGTGATACATAACAACGGCTTTTAACAACATCTTTGTTATACAAGGGGTACATCGGGGGTATCAGATTAGTTGCTGGCAGAAATCCCCTCAGGAATATGGATTCATCAAAAGCCGGAGAATGTCATGGCATTAACCGATATTAAAGTGAAAACAGCAAAACCAAAAGAAAAGCCCTATAAGCTAGCTGATGGTGGCGGAATGTATCTACTGATTAACACTAATGGTTCTAAATACTGGCGCATGAAGTACCGCTTTGCTGGTAAAGAAAAGATGCTTTCTATTGGCGTATACCCCGATGTAACGCTAGCCGAAGCCCGCGAAAAACGCAGTGAAGCTAGGAAAATGCTCGCTGCTGGAGGCGATCCAGGGGTGGCAAAAAAAGAAGAAAAAATCGCGCAGCAAACGAGTTTGAAAAACACGTTTGAGGCTATTACTCGCGAATGGCACCAGTCAAAAGCCGATCGGTGGTCATTACGCTATCGTGATGAAATCATTGATACCTTTGAAAAAGACATTTTTCCCTATATTGGCAAGCGCCCTATTGCCGAAATCAAACCAATGGAATTACTGGAAGCATTGCGTAAAATGGAAAAACGTGGAGCCTTGGAGAAAATGCGCAAGGTCCGCCAGCGTTGTGGCGAGGTGTTCCGCTATGCAATTGTTACTGGTCGGGCCAACTACAACCCTGCCCCCGATCTTGCCAGTGCTTTAGCTACACCGAAAAAAGAACATTTTCCCTTCCTTACTGCCAATGAACTTCCCCATTTCCTCAAAGATCTGGCGGGTTATACCGGAAGTATCATTACTAAGACAGCTACTCAGATCATTATGTTAACCGGTGTACGAACGCAAGAATTGCGTTTCGCACACTGGGAGAATATCGATTTTGAGACAAAATTGTGGGAGATCCCGGCAGAGGTAATGAAGATGAAACGGCCTCATATTGTACCACTCTCAGAGCAGGTCATTGCGCTATTTAAGCAACTTGAACCAATCTCAAAACATCACCCTTTAGTCTTTATCGGTAGGAACGATCCTCGCAAGCCAATTAGTAAGGAGAGCATCAACCAAGTCATTGAATTGCTGGGGTATAAGGGAAGACTCACAGGGCACGGTTTCAGACACACCATGAGTACCATTCTGCACGAACAGGGCTTTAATTCCGCTTGGATTGAAACGCAGTTAGCTCATGTAGATAAAAATGCTATCAGGGGGACCTATAATCATGCCCTGTATCTGGATGGTCGCCGTGAAATGATGCAATGGTACGCTGATTACATTGATTCGCTTTCCAGCCACGAGAGTCAGTATTAAGGCACCTTGTCCTGATATTTTCTCTCAATTCACAAAATTCCTCCGGCCTCCAGGTCTGGAGGAATTTTGTTTTCATGTTTTACTTTTAGATATTTTTTGACAAAATATTTATATTGCATCTGTAAACAATCTCAGAACATCACATCGCCATGGACCGCTAACAATTTTGATGCCTGTAATTTCAATCATCATCCTGTCGTTATTTCAGCACCATCATCCCAAAAATCAACTAACATGTTGTCTTAGCTGACAATTCACAATACATTGGAATGCAGATAAAGATAAATTTTTATCCACATGAAGAACTACTGTCGATGATATTGTAAACAATATTCATCCCGGGCAAAAACAAGACTTGATACACAACATCACGACTTTTATGCTTTTCAGATTGTGTTCCATCCGTTTTACAGGCTCAGAAAATGAACGACAGATTACGCTTTGATGTGAACGATAATCAAGGCCGTTTCGTATTTCCGAATACCTAGTTTGGCCCATTACTGGAGGAGTTTGAAGAAGTGCATGATGCATACGGCACTGATAAAATCAGCGAGACGAGTTCTATCAACAAACTCAGGCACCTTGCCCAACGGGAGCCTGACTTTATTGATATACACGCTCATCTGGCATATGCATTTCTGGAGCAGTCAAGGTGGGTAATATTTTTATTTATTTCTGTGAAAAGCCTGCTAAAGATCCCATGTTCCTACATTAATGGCTGAGACAATACCAGGAAGCACATTAAGCAAAAATAAACAAAGCCGATGGCTTCCACGTTTATCGTTTAGAAGCGTGAGCTCTTCATTATTAAGCCGGACACTTACACAATGAAAATGAAGTTGCTTCTGTTAAAATTTCGTTTTGCTACCGCTTCTATAATAGGGACGTTTACTAAAGTTATTTTTCCTCATACAAACCTCTATTAATTAAAATAAGTAAAAGCATATTTGTTTCGCTTTATTTATATGCTAGATCATGGATAATGTTAACATATATTTTTTAATTTTTATTCTTTCAACAGTAAAGCGAAAAAACAATGGAGAACTCGAAGAAGCAGCATAGCGTTTCGTAGAGTTAGCCCTTGCTAAGAGATGATTAGTTAGTATTGTTTGATGATTATTGCTAAGTCTTCCATAGTTGGTAAAATCACATTTGTGGTAAAATGCCGAAATGTTAATTTTTTAATAAATAGTATTAAATCAAGAGGTTATATGGAAATCAAAGATGTTTTCGGGGCGCAACCCAAAAGTGTTTGGGAGTATCTCTGTGAGAATGGTCAAGGATTGTATGTGCCAGCATATCAAAGGCAATATTCTTGGGATAAACCTAAAATAACACGTTTAATTGAGGATATTTGTCATGGGTTCACAACGCTCATAAGCCGAGATGATGCAATAACTTTTTTAGGCACTATAATCGCAATTCACGATACAAATTTAGTTACGGTTGATCCTATAGTTAAGGGCGATGTTCCTTCTAGGGTGATGACTATAATAGATGGTCAACAAAGATTGACTACATTGCTATTAGTGAATACTGTATTACATGAAGAGATAAAAATTAGGTTAGTTAAAAAGATAAATAAGAAAAGCGAAGCTGATGCCGACATTTGGTTAGTCGAAGAATGCATGAAGGTGATCGGTCGATTAGCAAAAACATTCGAAGAAGACAAAGATTATGGCGATGAAAATTTTCGATATTATCCGAGAATGATTAGAGCATATGACGACTCGTGGTCTCGTAAAAAGGATAAAGCGAGTTATAAATCTGCTATAGGTCATTATTTACATACATACGGCAAATATGGTCGTGAGGAAATCAAGAAGAACTTTAAATATGATCCTCCTGAAAGTGAACAAGAGAATAGCAGTAAATATAAGCCACTATCTGAAGGCCGGAAAACAGTATATGCTCTGGTCAAAAATATATGCAAATCCAATGATTCCACAGGAAAGAGCTCTGTGAAATCAGATCAACTAGAATTAGAACTTCCAGAAATATCAAGCATTCTGGAAAATGAGAAGTTTCAAAACCTTCTCCTGAAATCGGAGTTTCCAGAATATGTGAAAGATAAATTAATAAAGAATGATGATCAGTCATTTGAAGAATTGATTCGGTTAATTTTATTTGCTAACTTTGTTCTTGACCGTGTTGCGATAACTATAGTTACTGCTAAAAATGAAGATTATGCATTCGATATGTTTGAATCTTTAAACACGACAGGGGAACCATTAACTGCTTTTGAAACTTTCAAACCTAAGATTATAAATGCCGAAAAACTTAGTGGGTATGAACGTTCGAAATCACATCAATATGTAGAAGCAATTGAAAATTATCTCGAAAGTACCGGCAAATCAAATGATAAACAGGAGGCAACAAGTCGGTTGATTGTTTCTTTCGCATTAGCGGAGAAAGGAGAGAAGCTTTCAAAAAGACTTAGTGAGCAAAGACGTTTTCTCAAGGATAGCTTTGAAAAACTTCCTGAATTAAAACAACAACAAGAATTTGTTAGACACTTATCGCATGCTGCCCTATTCATAAGATATTCTTGGCCTGATGATAAGTCATTAACCTCATCGATTTATTCTGCTGAAGAAGCCCAGACTGATGAAGTTATTTTATGTATTGATTTGCTTAGGAAATTTAATCACACAATTACCCTTGGTCCTTTAATTCGTTTCTACTCTGAAATCAGAAGAGTTTCACCTGAATTTAGAACTATTGCAATTAATAACTTTATTGATGCAGTTAAAGCCATTACTGCATTTTCTGTTCTCTGGAGATCTTCGCGTCGTACTACAGAGAATATTGATTCGCATTATCGTAGATTAATGATGTATGGATATGAAGATGTTGGTTTAAAACCCCTTGCAAGGGATATGAATGAATTTGGTTCTGAAATTACTTTAAATGTAATTGGGCTTAAAAGGGCATTTTTATCAATACTTGCAAAAGAAGGGAATGTAGGAAGCAAGGATGAGTGGGTTAAGGCTATTTCAAAAATACCTGCATATTCAAATCAGAAAGAAATTACACGTTTTATTCTATTGGCTGCTGCTCATGATAGCGTAGAGGATAAAAATATTCCTGGCCTTACTGTAGCTGGTAGAGAGGGAACTTTACCTATGCTTGATATTAAAAATTGGAAAGGTGAACAATTACAAACGATTGAACATATCGCTCCTCAAGAAAAATCCCACGAAGGTTGGTTAGAGGATATTTATGAGGAGCAAGAACTTATTGATCGATTAGGCAATTTAACATTATTACCAAGTCGTGAAAACTCCTCTCTTAAAAATGGTAGCTGGGCTAAGAAAAAATTATTTTACAAGATTCTGTCTGCAATGACACCAGACCAGTTAGAGCCATTACAGGAGCAAGGTAAGATACAAGGAATAAATTTAGCACAATCTACAAGTGAGCTATTGTCAAAGTCTAGGTATTTACCGCTTGTTAAAGCTGTAGCTTTAGTTGAAGGTGATTGGACAAAAGAACTTATAGAGAAACGTAGCGTCAGAATCGCCGAGTTAGCATGGGACCGTATCCATGCTTGGTTGAATGTTGAATAAGTTTCTTCGGGTAATACAAAATAGTGCACCCAAATGGGTGCACTTAAATTATTTATGACATATATTACACGAACCATTCCCCTCGTCATCACCATATATATCATCAATATCTTCGATTTCAATTGGGCGTAATGGATTTAGCGTTTTCTTTGCAGAAGCTCTCGCTTTTCTCTCATCATAATCTTTGAATATTTGTATTATTCTCTCTGGTTTTTCAAGTTCAGAAAGAGATTCTCCTTGTGTCCATGTAAATGGTGAACCGTGGTCCATGGCATTTTTTTCGTAAGCTTTTGCTTCTTCAAATGCATCTGGGTGGTGTTCTTTTAACCGTGCCCATTCAATTTTTTGCTGGAAAAAACAGAATGTGCAACCAGAGCGACTTCGCCATTTATAATATTCAGGCCAACCTACGCCTGAAGCTTCTAATATCTCACCCACAGCAGCTTTATCTATACCATTTTCACGAAAAGGTAGGGCGATTTTTAGATTTTTGTGCTTAGAAGCATACCCTTCACGATATTCTTCGTCCGCTCTTATAGCAACGTAGCTGGTAACGGTGTCGCCGGATGCAAGCATAGGTCTGACCCATAGTTCAAATGGCCTTAACTTTAATTGACGAGTACACCATCTAGTTTGTGGCGAAGGAAGAAAATGATTGTATTCTTTTAGCCAGAAATCAAAATCTCGGTCTGGATTTAAATACTTAATTTTTTTACCAAGAAATCCTTCAAGTTTACCTAAAAATTCATAAACCTCAGGTAATTCCTTTCCTGTGTCAGTGAAAAAATACTCAATATCGAGTTCAGGATAGTGTTGACGCATGTATATCGCTAAGGCTGCGCTATCTTTGCCACCAGAGATACCTAAAACATGTCGTTCTGCCATAATTAATCATCCTTATCATTTACAATTGCAATACTAACTTTTGCAAGAGCTGCCAGTAAAATATTTTTGCTATAATCTTTATCGTGTATTTCACTGAGAATTTTTTGTGAAATATATTCTACGACTTTTGTATCGGATGATTTTATATCATATTCAGCTTGTACTGTTCCAGTTTCTCGATCATCGAAAATAAAAGCAAAAGCTTCTCTTGTAGGTTTTCTATTCTTAATCGAAGACAATACTTCAATTCTTTTGAATTTTTTAGCCCAAGATGCTATTTCTATTAATGCAATATCAATGTCATTGTCGGACCATAATCTCGGCGGCTTATTCGCTGCCAAGCTTAAAATGCTTTCAATACTTTCGTTTGTTTCATTTAAATCTTTTAGTCGAGTTGAAAAAGCATCAAACCGGAAATCGCCTGAAATTCCCGAAACAATGTTTGATCTGTTCTTGATCTCAGCATAATCATTATTATTAGCATCCAATGCTATTAGCATTTTTCCGCGTATATTTTCTAAAAGGTTGTTGTAAGAATTAACTAATTCTTTAATTGAAGATTCGATCTTTGCTGAAAGATCACTATCATTCTCTGACGTGAATGTAAATGGTAAATCGACAAATAACAGTTTGTGAGGATCTGATGCTCTGAGCAATAGATCTCTCATTTTCTTGCTATCTTCAGATAATGTTGAAGTCCGCTTAGACCATTCAGGCAAAGCATAAACCATACCAACGAGTGCTCTTGCAATCTCCAGTGGTTCTTGTCCTGAAGAAGGAATATTCAACTGTGTTAAAGTTCTACTAATTTGAGAAAGTAGATTGTTTTTATTTTCATCAATGAGGATCTTCTTCAAATGGAAACGAGAAGAGTCCTGAAGAAGTTCGTCTATTTCACTGTCTGTTATCTTTGATATAAAGTAATTATCTTTATATAAAGCCATTTTATCTTTGTTGGCTAAAATATATACCAAAAAGAGAACTGGTTGGATTCCATTCTTTACACCAAAGGGGGGCTTTCCCCACAGTGAAAACATTTGTTGTACTGATACAAGCTTGTTTTCATCTGTGAACAGTTTATCTGTGAATTTAAATAGAGGTGTCAAGACTGCAACATCATCGTTATAATTTGGAATAGTTAATCTAAATTCCCCATTTGTAGATTTATGGATTTTGGGAATAACTAATAATGTCTCATGCAAGCCTCTTTCAGCTGGCCAACCGGACAATCCTAAGTTTTCCTGATTTTCAGCATACAGCATTTTGTAGAGCAAATCTTTACGGGCCTTAACAGCATTAGGTGAAAGACTGTTGCGATTTATTAGTTCGCTTTTTAAGCATGGAGTATCATAAAATATTTTATCTGCAAATGTAGATGCAATAGATGAATAATTTTCTATATTAACCCATGAACCATTAATTAACCATTCTGAATAGCGTAATGCCTCTCTTAATGATTCCTCGATAATATTTTTCAGAACCGTTATTCTTGAATATATTTCTCTCCTGGCAACGGAATCACTTATTATTTCATGATTACTGTCAAGAATTTTATATAAAGCCATAAGCTCATATCCATTCTCGACAATTTTATCTGCCTTAACAGGTACACCGGGAATAATGTTTTCAGGTATATCACCTCTACTTTTCTTAATTTCTCTTTTAAGTTGAGAATGAGTCATTCCTTTTTCCGGGAAAATAACAAATAGTTCTCCAAATTTATCAGAGGTAATAGGGGATAAATTTTTTAGCTTCCCTTTGAATACATCTAATGAACAAAGAGATATATCCATCCAGCGTAATGAGCCTGTTTGGTAATAATGTTTTTTTGCCACAACAGGGCGAATGCCTGCAGCTTTAGACAACAGTTCGTAATCAAGGGAGAATATATTGTTTAATTCATTTTTGATCTCCTCGTCTATATCAAAATCACTACCTTCAAATACAGCCCAGGATTCAAGATGTTTCCTGTAAACGATGACACTTGATTTCTTTAATTCATTCAATAATGTCTCTAAATCATTAGAGATATTACTTTGATAAATACTTTTAATTACTTCATTAGAGGCAGGTAGACCAGTACTATTTCTAAAGAAATCCAATATTGCAATATTTTTTATCAAGCTAACCTTTAGCTTGTCGGAACCAGCTTCTACGCGTTCAACTGCTTCTACAGACTGAGCCCATCGATGACCATCTGGTGAAGATAGTATTGCCGGTTCAAGATTTGTACGCAAAAAATTCCAATAATGCTCTGGAGTGTATGTTTGATCTTCACTATCTTTTGTTGATTTCAGGAAATCATAGAACGCATGAGGTTCTGGGGAGCAGAGGAAACCAAAAATGCTCCTTTCATTTTGACCAAAATGTCTTCTTGATGCAGGTCCTAAGATAGTCGCCATCGTTGGATGTAATGGCCAACATTTAATTAAAGACTCTACTAACTGTGCACTAATTGAAGGTCTTCTCTTTCTAACCTCATCAGCTACTATTTGAGCAACATTTACATTAACATCATTTTTTAAATCTTCGCTAATTGAAATCGCTTTAGATAATAGTTCAATTGTTTCATCACTTGATGAAATTAATGGTATATCTGCATAGCGCCCTTGCACCTTAGCCCATTCGTTTTGTATCTCATTACCTAATTTTGATGAATATTGTCTAAATGCTTGATGCAAAATTCCAATAACAATTAACTTGCCGTTACTTCTTGAAGCAGCTTCAGCAAGGTCCTGATAGAAATGTATATCGTTTTCTTCTTGAGCCGAATACTCAAGAAATTTTCCCATTTCATCGATAACTATAATCAAACCATCATATGATGGAGAATTACTAAGAACTTTTAGTCGTTCAATAAGATCAGCGCCTGTTGGTTTAATTTCTTTCTTCTTGTTAGATTTTGTTTTTTTATCCAGCGAGTTATTTATTTCTTGTACGACATTTGCTCTTTTACCAGTTATTGGTAAAATATTCCAACCACTGGTGATAGGAAAAGCATTTTTAAATAATGGAAAAATACTTTTATCTATACGAGTATAAGCTTTATTCCTTATTTCTTCGTTAGGATGCAACATAGAAAGAAGAGTGATTGCAAGAGATGATTTCCCGCTACCATATGGGCCTGTTAAGGTAAAAGCTCTTTGTTCAGAGTTGATGATTTGTGTGCAAAGATTATTAAAAACATTCTGTGCCGATTTATTACAAATATATCCATCTAATGAATCCAAGCGTCCCAAGTCTGTATCAATTCGGACAGAGCGTTGATATTGTTGAGTAATTTTAACTTTGTCCATTAACATTATAAATCACCATACGCCATAATAATTTGTTCAGTTTTTAAGTTAGCCAATTCTTTTTCAGATGTATTTGATATTACAACTTGTCTAATTCCTGAAGAGTCAGACCATTTTAAGAAACCATTTGTTTTTTCTTCAAGGGCTGCAAGTCGGTCCGCGACAGAGTCTTCATCAAGTTTAAATACTCTTCCAGGGGATGACGGACCATATGCTATAGTTTCAAAAGATAACGTATTAGCTTCAGAATATAAGGACTCCCAAAATTCTATGAGTGAAAAAATAAAAATATGATCGCTGAGTGTGTATTTCTGTCCTCTCTTGAAGGAAAACATACCTCGACTTTCCTCTTGAATTAAACCTAATTCTGATAATAGTGGTTCTGCGTTTTCTTCTATATTGTTATCTGATTTTGGGCAGTATGATCTAATGCAGGCCTCAACATCCCTCTTTAATGTTGCTTCTGAGATTTTTAGATTTCTTTCTGCTGCATAATCTTTAAGACGCTCTACGATATTATCGCGTGAAAATGAAGATGATGTTATATTATTAAAGATATAGCACCAAGTTGTTGAGCGATGCTTACTGTTAGACGCCGGTAAACCGGCTAAACGCCAGTGCACAAGCCAAGCTGTGCTTGGATTTTCACAAAAAGGATCTAATCCTTTATCCCGAAGGATTAGGTCCCATTCTTTTGGAATAATGAAAACGCCTTTGTTGGTGTTAGACTCCTCAAGTAGCCCGCATGCGAGCGACCAATGTTTGATGGAAGACACCATGTTTTTGCCTACACCAAACACACCGATAGCCTCATCCTGAGTAAAGGTAGCTTTGTCAAGAGTGTTATCAATGTTTTTTTGATCATAAGACTTTTTCAGCCACATCTGCTTTAGTGGGAAAGTCTCATGACCGGAGAAGTGGGGTGTATAGCTTGGTTGTTCGAGTAGATTTTCCATTGTCTTTCTTCTACTGGATAAGTTTACCAGTAAGAATAGCATGTCACTGGATGGTTTATCCAGTAGCAAGTATCTCTTTACTGTTTGAATATACAGTTATTGAGGTTTCATTTGCAATGCGTCAGTAGTAAATGCGTATTCCGCTCTATTCGATCACGGTTTGGAGAAGGGGTTCTCATCCAGCACATGTTGTACCTGTTCTCCCAGACCGTTGAAGGATTTACGCATATCAGTAACGCCGGCAACCAGCCAGATTCGGGTGCCTGATAGGAGCGAGATCATCGTCCCCTCCCGGTCAGTTCACGGATCAACACCGTGAGCAGCTCTGGTGAAGGATTTTCCAGCGTCATGTTACCGTGGCGGAACTCAACTTTACAGGAACTGGCACTGACTGTGCTTTGTGAAGGAGTGGATAAAAGCGGAGTAAGAGCCGCCATAGGCTCTTTCTGCTCATCAGGCGTTATCTCAACAGGTAATAATTCAACGCCAGTGTCAGAAGAGGTCGTTACCGGAAGACGCCGTGAAACACGCCCTTCGTTCTGCCAGAGCCTGAGCCATTTGAAAATAACATTATCATTGACGCCATTTTCACGTGCAATCTGTGCAACACAAGCTCCAGGTTGTGATGCCAGTTCCACCATACGAAGTTTGAATTCATTCGAATAGTTTTTACGAGGTTCTTTTCGCCAGTCCTGTAATTCCATACTTAGATGTCCGTCTATATCAGATGGGCGTCTAAGTTACCAATTCTCGTCTGATGGCTACATACGGCGGTCAGTTTACGCTTACGAACAATGTATCAGCCCGTTTGAATATGCAAAGATTAACAATCCATTAAAATAGTAATCATCCCGGGCTGCCAGCCCGGGAATTATTTTCTGAATATTTTTCTTTGTGAGTAACCGGAAAAAAGATAGCGAAATAAATTACTTTAATGAATTACTCCAGGGTTTCATTAAAGTTCTTTCGTAATACTTTGTAGTCAAACACGTTATGACTGGCATCAAAAACCACGGATTTCCCCTGCCAGCGGGTAATCACCTCCTCCGGCGTTTTCGGTTGAGCCGGTCTGGTTACGCCCATCCATGCATTAATCAGATAATCATTATACGCAGTGGAAAAAACGCTGTTCACCGTCTGGCGATCGACATGCTCTCCCAGTGTCGGGCTGTACCAGATAAACATCGGAACATGATAAGCCTGCTGACTGGGTTTTATTCCACCATGAAAATAGGCATGTTCTTTTGTCGGGTCATACTCCAGACCGTGATCTGAAAAATACATGACTGATGCCCGACGCGTTTCCAGCATGGCGAAAATCTGTCCCAACAAACTGTCGGTATAATGAATGGAATTATCGTAGCAGACTTCTTCTGTATCCAGCGGTTTAAACACGGCTTTATCTCTGGGCCAGTTACTGCAGACTGGCTCATGACTGCCCGTCAAATGCAGAACAATCAGTTTCCTGCTCCCCGGATTACTGTTCAGAGCTTCAGCCAGGTGTGGGAGCAGTAACTCATCATAGCCTCTGACATAAATTCTGTTTCTGGCCCGCATGGCGATACTGGCCACAGCCGTTCCGTTTTGCCGGAAAGCGGACTGCGAACTGAGCCACCAGGTATCGAACCCCGCCTGATTCGCCATGTTGATAATGTTATCAGGGTAATTACGGATATCATGATGCAGTACACTATCGGCAGATAACGCCAGAGGAACAGCCAGCGCAGTGTAAGGTGCGCCACTGATTGCCTGAGTGAACAGTTTCAGTCGTGATTTCTGTTTCTGAAGCCCTGGTGTGGTTGGGCGCGAATACCCGTAAATGGACATGTTGTCAGTCCTTGCTGATTCACCGATGATCAGTACAAATTCATCAATATTATTGTCTGTAATCATCAGCTCGTAGTGAGGTATGGTATCAGCAATCGTCATTAATCTCTGATGCTCCTTTGCGGCCAGTGCAAAATAGTTCAGATTAAAGAAAGGGGTATATGTGGCAAACCGGGAAGCGACTATGTAAGGATCAACTTCGTTTATTTGATACTGTTTTTTCAACGCAAACTGAAAGGAAGAATATAACGTTACTGTAATTAACGATAAAAATGTAATTACTGTGACCTTTCCCGAAGGCAATGAGGACGTTTTATTTATTGCTGAACAGAAGAACAATAAAAAGAGGATAATAAACGCAATAACATAAACGACATACATCCTGAACATTCTTATTGCTTCATCAGGATCTGTCTGTAGGATACTGATTGCAAAACCATCATTAAATGTTGTACCAAATGTACACCATGAATACAAACTGATACTGATATCTGCCGCGGTCAGTAATGTGAACGGAAAGGCCAGAATAAAACGCAGCGTAAGCGATTTCATCGCCTTAATAATAAGAAGTGCCAGGATAAAGAATAACACCCGGTAGATCAGATGCGCGCCGGAGGATACAAGGAGATTAGAAAGGGTAAAGACAACCACTGATAACACAAGGCGCTTATCATTGCTAATCTGTGACCAGTTTATGAACGAAAGATTAATTTTCATAATAATTGAGTAAAAGCGATATTTCTGCCCGGCGCTGGCCGTGAAACATACCGTGGCAGATGAATACATTTTTCTGAATAATCATAAAACGGGCATCATCCGCCGCCACAAATGTAGCGGCGTAAACAGGAGCGTCATGATGTTTTCTTTCGTGACAGAAGAGAACGGCACATACCGCCCGCAATCATTATCAGCAGGAATAACATCCCCAAGACAACGATTACTCTTAATGCCGGATGAACCCGATCGGCGAGGAAAAGTAACTCCATCCCGAAACCAAGAACAAGCCAGGCCAGCAACCACGTGGGCTGACAGAGAATCAGACTCTGAATCAGCCCGGAGTCATTCCCGGATCAGTACTTCATCAGATGCCACCAGTCCCCGTGTCAGTACTTCACGACCTGACGCAATTACCCGACTCAGTACTTCAGAGCCCGCCTCCGGTACCTGCCCGGTGATCGCCCCTATGCAACAAAATAAATCAACCATCGTCAGACCACGATCGTTCGTATGCGCCGCCGATGACGCGCGTCCAAAAAAACGCGTCAAGATGAGATGCCCGGAAGCACACGCAGAGACAAGCAAAATAAGTCCGCCAACTGAGGACGGGATTAAATTTATGCTTTAGGGGCTGATGGCGGAGATTTTCTGGCTTTACGTTCATCTATCCATGCAAAGAATCATGATCGTAACCCAGCCCCCAGCGATCCCGCTCAATGTTATGGCTGCTTTAAATTGTTTTTCTGAAAAATAGAAACAACCTCCTTCCCAGAAATTCACAATGAACAGCACTACACAACCAATTAAAAAAAGATCACCCAGCAATAGATTATTGTTAACAGTAATAAAGATACTGAAGGTTTTTACTCATGTTCTGGCTTCTTATTAGTAGGAGTTGGATAATTTTTAATATCGTAGTTTATTAACTCAGAAACAAAGCCACCACTAATATTACCAACAGTACTTGCAGAGTTACCTAACACTAGCCTCAATATCACAAGGAAATATTCTCCCACATATCCACCTGCGTATGCCCCGTGCGTATTTTCATGAAAGGAGATCACCCAATCCGATAACATCTATCGAGATTGGGGTTACTCACCGATCTCCTTCATGGTAATACGCAAGTAATATGTAACCTGTCAAGGTGACGTCATTTCAGCTTTATGAGCATTTTAAGCTGTCCGTAAATTGGTTCGTACTCTAACGAATGTTTCTCAACAACTCTTCCCCAGAAAGGAAGAGAGTTCTTGGTCATTTCGATGGATATTTCCGTTTCACCCTCCTCCTTTAAAAAATCCATTACATGGCTGACCAGCTTTTCAGCAACATGTCTGCCCCTGTGCTGCGGTGCAACATAAAGTTTGTATAGTTCATTTCCTAGTTGTACGGTGGCGGCACCGAGTGGCACTCCATCCTCAAGCGCCACACAGTGCCAGCAATCAACATTGCTGCCAAGATCCATAATCCCAATACCTTCAGGCGAATTGCTCCGATTTTCATCGTCCATCTGTTTCTGGAGTTGGACCAGAAGATGTTGCAGCGAAGTGTTAACGATATCCATATTTATCCTCATGTTACGAAATGACATTAATAACTTTAACAGCTGGGCTGCCTAAGTGACCAATTCTCGTCTGATGGCTATATACAGCTGTCAGTTTACGCTTACTGATGTTCTGGAGTTACGTACGACTCTCACGCTTCTGAGGTATTGCTGCAGCTCTTTTTTAATGCGCCCCGGGTTTGTATAAAAAGCGTTTTATATATCGTTTCATGTGACACATGCATTTCCTGATTATCCGGATAACAAACAGCGTTGCATCGACTCGTTGAACTATGCTTCCATAGGAAATGATGATCTGGTCGCCTGAGTCCACAGACAAAACATTCTCCAAGAAAACCGAGGCGGTTCACTTAGCTCACGAAGCAGCAGACTGATCCAGTGTCTGAGGAATATGTAGTCATCAGCAATATACGAACCCCCAAATATTGATAGTGATCAAATCATTTAAAGATATTGTTATACATAGAATATAAGCATGGCATAATTTTTCATAAACTCATGGTAATATTTAATAGAGGCTATTATGGAGAATATCAAGCGGATAGTAAGTAATCTTTTCATTCTTTCTCTGGTAACTATGATGTCTGGGTGTGCTACTTATTGGGGAAAAGTCCCCTATAATCCACCATCAGATACGGAGAAGAATATAGCTCATGTTAGATTAATCGGTAATCCGCTAGGTTTTACGATAAGCCAGTATGGAAATAAGCCTGGTGCCGTTGATCCTTCTAATATGGTAATTTTAAGACCAACGCATGACTTGGGTTTTCCCAAAGTAAGTAACGATCCTAATCGTTATAAAGAAACGTACTATGATACAAATGTTTATGCTGATATTCCAACACGGATCGGTTTCAAGTATCTCTATGGTTGTGAGGATGTAGGTTATACTTTTTTACCGAAAAAAGGTGAGACTTATGAATTTCGATTGTCTGTCACAGATAAAACAGGGTATTGCGTGCTCTATGCATCTCATCTGAAATATGATTCAGAAAATCAATTGTATATAACCGAAAATATTGAAGAGTATAAAGGTTATGTCTATCAGAAATAAGATATGTGTTTATTCGAGCGGAGGATTTCTTTTATGTATATTAGTCGGTTGTCTCGGGCATATTGATCGGACTAATGAAACAACGTTGGGAAAATACTCAAAGCAAGAAATATTCAATAAATTTAGAGAGAAGAAAACGACTAAAAGAGATGTTTTATCTCTTTTGGGACGCCCTAATTACCCACATGATTACAACGCCCAAAATACATGGCTTTATTTATCAAAAACAGAAGGGAAAGTATTGTACGGGATTATTCCCATTGATTTCAATCAGTCTGAAATGTTAAAATTAGAGTTCGGGAAAGACAATACCATTGAGAGCATGGAATATAAACAAAAGTAAAAATGCTATTAATAAGCATATTCATGAAAAGAATTCTCCGCATATCAGAATAATTGTCTCCTAAGTTTTTACGTTCGGAAAAATATTATATTCGACAACAATCCCAACATTATGAATTGGGATTATTGCAAATCTCACTTAGGATCTAATGGCGTTTTCTTACGGGAGTTAAACTTATCTATTAAATTAAATACTATTGTAGCTAATGTTATTGCTGTTCCTGCTATACAACCAAAAACGATAGCTCTTTTAAACTGATTCACAGGAAAATAAAACCCATCACCTTTAAAAAAATAAAAGATTGAAACCACCCCTCCCAGAAATAGTAACATGACTATAGATGATAAACAGCTATAAAGGAACAATATCACATAACTATATAGTTGTTTCATTTTTTCTTATCCTCTGACGAACCTTTCGGTTTATTGAGATCTTTAATAAATCCAGATGAAAACTCTGAAGCAACCCCTCCCCAATAATCATAAACAAACCCAGGAATTTCCTTTCCAGTAACAGAATTTACAATTCCAGGTGCATATTCCCCAAATAATCCACCGGCCCATGCACCTGCGGCAGCCCCTCCAATAGCTCCTGCATTCGGTCCATCAGTAAAAAATGCACTGCCCATCGCAATTCCTACGTTTTGTCCAACAGTTCTTCCCGGTGCAAGCATACCAGTAATGCCTGCACTGGCACTGCTTTTCCAGTCCCAGTTTTTGTTCTCATTACCCGGCTGACTCAGATCAAACCACTGGTATGTTCCGTTAGCTATCTCAGCAATAACTCCACCACCGATCACTTTCCCGACGGATGCTGCAGGTCCCAAATACCAGGCTCCTGCAATCAATACACCATCTTTATAACCATCAACTATAACTTTGCTTATATTGGCTCCATCTGGTAACTCACCTTTGGCAAGTTTATCCAGTCCTGCCAGCTTCTGTTCCGGGGTGAGATTATTGGCATCAGCATACTGATTCCAGGAGGCAACCGCCTGACCATAACTCACCATTCCTGATGGCAGACTGAGCGCATTATTCTCAACAGTCGTCTTACCTGACTGTGCGCCGGCTACCGCTGCCCCCCCTGAGTCTCCCACCAGACCACCGGCCAGGCCGGCAGCAACCGTTGCCAGTGTCGAGACCGTCTGCTTCTCTGTCTCGCTCAGTTCATTCACCGGCTTACCGTACATCTGTGTGGCAATCATTCCCACCACCTCGCCGGTGGCTGCGCCTGCGGCACCGGCAAGGGCATTATTTCCCTGTGCCACCGCCAGTGCAGCATTCACTACTGCATGAGCTGCCACACGTCCCGCACCTTCCGGGGTGGTCTGTTTGATAATTTCAGCAATATACGACGCAGCACCACCTGCCACTCTCTGTAAAGCATCCATAAAGGTTTAATCTGGATCAGAAGGTTGCGATTTACGAGTCTTTCGTTCATCTATCTTGGCAAAGATCCATGCTCCCACGCCCCCAGCAATACCAGCTATCGTACTTACAACTATGATATCTATAATAACTTCTCGTGTTACATTTACCTTATCATTAAAAACCACGTCAATAACGATACTGGCAATAAGAAAAAACACGCAACAACAAACAATAAGATAAACAATACTTAATAATAAAAGTTTCAAGTTTATGTCAGGATGTTTTTTATTTATTAACATTACTTCCTCCTATCTTATCTTTAACTTTATTACCAACAAATTCACCGCCTACGGAACCAATAACATCACTAACAAAACCAGAATTAGTACCCAAAACTGGATTCAATACAGGTGGCGCAACAACACTAACCATACCACCTACAACCCAACCTGTGCCTGCACCAACTAAAGCGCCTTTATCAAGACCATCGGTAAATAACGTTCCTCCTGCTACAATGCCCGCGTTTTGCCATACATTACGCCCAGGAGCCAGCGCTCCGGTAATGCCTGCCGAGGCACTTCCCCAGTAATCCCAGCTCTTGTTTTCATTGCCTGGTTTGCTCAGGTCGTACCACTGATACGTACCATTGGCAATAGCTGAGATGACTGCGCCACTGACTACTTTACCTGTTGATGCTGCAGGTCCCAAATACCAGGCTCCTGCAATCAATACACCATCTTTATAACCATCAACTATAACTTTGCTTATATTGGCTCCATCTGGTAACTCACCTTTGGCAAGTTTATCCAGTCCTGCCAGCTTCTGTTCCGGGGTGAGATTATTGGCATCAGCATACTGATTCCAGGAGGCAACCGCCTGACCATAACTCACCATTCCTGATGGCAGACTGAGCGCATTATTCTCAACAGTCGTCTTACCTGACTGTGCGCCGGCTACCGCTGCCCCCCCTGAGTCTCCCACCAGACCACCGGCCAGGCCGGCAGCAACCGTTGCCAGTGTCGAGACCGTCTGCTTCTCTGTCTCGCTCAGTTCACTCACCGGCTTACCGTACATCTGTGTGGCTATCATTCCCACCACCTCGCCGGTGGCAGCCCCTGCGGCACCGGCAAGAGCGTTATTACCCTGTGCCACCGCCAGTGCGGCATTCACCACAGCATGGGCGGCCACATTTGCAGCCTTATTCACCTCACCTGTAACCGGGTCTGTGGTCATGGTTTTCACCACTTCAGCCAGATACGGTGCTGCACCACCTGCCAGGGCTGCACTCAGATTACCGCCGGCCAGTCCCTGTACTGCTGCGGTCGCGGCCTGTATCGCCTGCTGGTATTTGCCTCCCGTTCCAAAACCTGAGGCCGCCA
>ERZ1026852.44-NODE-44-length-90067-cov-131.493790_pt1 | contig 90067 bp, 120 predicted proteins | sample MGYA00380156_ERZ1026852 | MGnify/ENA primary metagenome ERZ1026852 (study PRJEB33269, sample SAMEA4719792) | human gut metagenome | biome: human-associated habitat; feature: organic feature; material: feces | place: Cameroon | collected 2013-10 ...
CAAACAGCATATCAATCTGTCCTAGATATACTTCTAGCGGAAATCTGTATTATGTAGGTTCAGAGGTCGTAGAAAAATAGAATGGGAGGGAAATGACATGAGAAAAAATGTTTGGGAAAATATTGCAAAATCTTTTAATATGCCTTTAGGGAGAGAGTTTACTATTGATGAACTTGAACAATCTCTTGTATATAAGTTTACCCAAAATGGGCTTGTACGTGTCGATTGTGATTTGTTTAATCCAAATGTTGTATTACGGATTCTTAGTGGTGAACTTTCTATCACTCCTAAGCCGTGGAAGCCAAAAGTTGGTGATAAATATTACCATGTAGAAGAATCTATTAACGGGGAGTTATATATAGAGACTATTAAATGGAATAATGATATGACTGATTATTGTGCATATCGATGTGGAAATTGCTTTGCGAGTGAGGAAGAAGCCAACGCTCAGATGTATAAATTACGCTCCACATTATGTGAATACTACAGCAAAAAGGAGAACGAATGACTAACTTAGAAGCACTTAGACAGGAATTGAGAGAGTTCGTTGACGAGGCAACGGATAGAGATTTATATAATATAGCCTCTAGCCTTGGCTATGATATTTGCAATCACTGTGCAACTGCTTCATGTGACCGTGATTGCTTTACAGGTTTTTCTCACTGGGGTGAGCAGGAAAGTGATGAGCCAGATGACAAAGCAACGGCATATGTGTGTGGAGGTAGCTGCAAGGATAAACTATTGAGACTGCTAAAACCTTTGCAATTACACGAGTCTGTTACAGTTGAGAACTTACTAAAAGCTGGGTTCACAAACTATTTCGAGCCAATATTGCACAAGAGTTGGCGAATTATGCAAATAGATGGCTACTATGTGTCTTTTTATATAGATGTCTCAAAAGATTCGCTGAAAATCACAGAGTATACGCTCTTAGACGAGTGTTTTGGCCAGCCTCATCCGTGTGGAAAGAAAGAGTACAAGCAGATTGAGCAGATTATTAATGAGCTGGTCAATAAGAAAATTCTAAAGAGGCGTAAGAAATGACAGAATGTGATATACAGGCCGAACTTGGTTGCCATTATGGGGTAGAAAAAGGCCAGATTGTAGTACCGAATGTGCTGCTTAACTCCTACGAAGCTGATTTCATAACAATAACAAAATCTGACTATTTGATTGAAGTAGAAATAAAAATTTCTATCAGCGATTTTAGAGCCGACTTCAAGAAAAAGCACTATCACGACTGCCCAGAAGTTAATGCTCTGTACTACGCTCTTCCGAAAGAGTTGTACGAAAAGCACAAAGAAGAGGTAAATGAATCGTGTGATAAAGTCGGGGCTGGCATTATACTTATCTCTAAAAAGAATCTTCCAAATGGGCACTCTTATTGTTATCTTGAAACTTGTGCGTTTGCGAAAAAGCCAAAACTAAGAAAGGCCAAGCCTCTTACAGTGTATCAGAAGTTAAAATTCGCCAGGTTAGGCTGCTTAAGGTGGCCTAGCCTCTGGCACCATAGGAACGGATAGGAGGAATAGAAATGCTTAAATTTAAGAGAAAAGAAGCTATATTAAAACGCTTTTTCTGTAGAAGAAACAAATTGATTCTTAAGCAAGTTCCCAGAAAAAGAAGAAGTCGTTATCAGTATCGAAAGATAATGCGTATCAAAGCAATGAGGCTTGATATTAGAATTAGATGCTATTCTTGTCGAGTAAACGTTTCACAACACTTAGGGACGGCAGCTCCAGACTTACATTTAGACATCAAAGGATATAAGCCCTATGGAATTGTTTGTGCAATGTGTAAAAGCTATATGTGCGGTGGACTACAATTATAAAAAAGGAGAGGGACAATGACTAACAGAGAATGGCTGGAAAGCTTATCGGATGAAGAATTGGCGGAGACATTAGATTCTTGTACTGTGTGTGCACGCAAAAACACTAGATTTTGTTGTGACAACATCGAAAAAACGTGCTCTAAGGGAATAACTCAATGGCTAAGAGAGGAGCATAAAGAATAATGACTAACAGAGAATACGCAATTAAGAAAATTAATGGAGTCCTAGAGCGGGTAGATGATACTAGGCTGGCGGAGATAATCATAGAAGTGATGGGATTAAAGGCTTGTAAAATGTGCCTTGATGACGATGCAGACGATGAGGCTGATTGCACAAGGGGCATAAGAAAATGGCTACAATCGGAAAATACTTCAAGGCAGTATTGAGGAGGCATAAAAGATATGGTGATAATAGGAGAAAGACAGCCAAAACTAGAAAACCCTAAAGATTACAGCTTGACAGTAAAAGTTGATAAAAAAATGAATACCTGGCTACAGCAATATGCTAATACACACCATATTAGCAAGGCAGAAGCTGCCAGAATGGCGATACAAAATTTTAGAGATTTAGGACAATAAAACAAAGTGATTAAGAAAGAGGGTGGTTTTGTTGAATAAGGAACGAGAATTAACACTTGGTTCCCTTTTTGACGGAGTGTAGGTGGCTGGCTTTTAGCAGCCAAAGAGAATGGTATAAGGCCGATATGGAGCAGTGAAATAGATGATTTTCCGATGGCTGTATCAAAGTATCATTTTCCAGATGTACGACAGTTAGGCGATATTACAAAGCTGGATGGGGCAGAATTAACACCAGTAGACATTATTTGTGCAGGCTCACCATGTTTTACAGCTGGAGCGAGTATTCAAACAAAAAACGGTATAAAGGCTATTGAAAATATCGTTGTTGGAGATATAGTTATTGCTGATGATTGTGAGTGGCATAAAGTCGTTGAGGTTATGAGAAATCAAACAGAAAGCACATATACTATCAAAGCACAGGGATTGCTGGAGTTAGAAGTAACAGGAAACCACCCATTTTTAGTGAAGCACATGAGAAGATATTACCCAACAAAAAATGGGAATCGTTGCAATTTGAGAAAATTTTCCAAGGCTGAATGGGTAAAAGTTGAAAAATTACAGAAAGGGGATTTTGTGGGCTACCCTATACTCCAAACAAGTGAGAATATAATGAGCATAACAAAAGAGGAAGCGTGGCTGATAGGGCGTTATATAGCTGATGGTTATACAAACAACAGCCAACGTAAGGGTAGACCGCTAGGACAGAAAACCCATAAAGTCATTTATTGCATAGGCAAGGGAAAGTTAGATGATTTCAAAAGCAAAATTTCACAATATCACGTTTGTTATAAAAAAGATGTAACAGTGACAAAGGGGGAAATTATCAGCGAAAGACTTATGCGATTGTGTATGTTATGTGGAAAAGGAGCAGAACACAAAGAAATACCTGGTATATTTTTAGATTTACCAAAAGAATTATTGCAGGAATTAATTAACGGCTATGTAAGTGGCGATGGCAGCAAAACGGGTAACTTATACCGAGCAACTACAATCAGCAGAAAGCTAGCCTTATCGTTGCAAATTGCTATACATAAAGCATATCAAAGGCCGACAAAAGTATACTATAATGAAAGACCTAAGAAACACACCATCCAAGGTAGAGAAGTCAATCAAAAAGACACCTATACAGTTACATGGCTTGATAACGTACCAAAGCAATCACAGGCCATTGTAGGAGATGGCTATATATGGCAGCCGATAAGGGAAATTAAACGAAAAGAACAAAAAACGATAGTTTACAACTTTGAAGTTGCTGATGTTCATTCGTATACTGTAAACGGCATTATGGTTCATAATTGCCAAGATTTGTCCATCGCTGGTAAAAGAGAGGGGTTAGCAGGTGAACGAAGCGGATTATTCAGAAAAGCAATTGACATTGTTCGATGTATGCGAAAAGCCACAAACGGAGAGTACCCAAAGTGGTTCGTGTGGGAAAATGTCCCAGGAGCATTTAGCTCAAATAAAGGGCATGACTTTAGAGCTGTGCTGGAAGAAATCACAGAAACCGACATTCCAATGCCTGATTCTGGACGATGGAGCAAAGGTGGGCTGGTTAGAAGCCCAAAATGCAATGTGGCATGGAGGGTGCTCGATTGTCAATACTGGGGCCGCCCCCAGCGTAGAGCGAGAATCTTTCTTATCGCAGGTTTTAGAGCCGACAGCCGACCAGAAGTATTATTTGAGCCAGAAAGCCTGTCTAGGAATACTGAGAAGAGCCAAAACAAGAGGAAAAGTGCTACCAGAGATACTGCACAAAGCACTGACACGACAAGCTGGGCTTTCGAGCCAGGAATCACCAGTAGAGATGGACGCAAGCTGACACAGGATAAAACACCCACACTGCGTGCCAATATGGGCGACAATCGAACGGCTGTTGTGTACGGTATTGGCAGTTATGAGTCCAATGCTATAAAGTCGCAAAATCCAAACTCTGGAATTTACAAAGCCGAAACTTCACGAACGCTTGATATTAATTGTGGCAACCCTGCCTGTAACCAAGGCGGAATGGCTGTTGTTTCTATGGGACATGATGAAAGAAGTGCGGGCTTTGTTCCTAATATAGCAGACACCTTAACAGCTAGTGACTACAAACAACCACCTGTGGTAGCTTGTATCGGCAACGGGCAATGCAATCAGTTAAGTTTGCAGGACAAAATGGGGGCATTAAACTGTATGCATGACCAACAAGCTGTTTTGATAGGTTCAAAGCCAGCTGATGATAAAAATACATGTAAGTTAGCAAACGGAAAAACTACGACTGGAACACTGTTAGCCAACTGTGGGACAAAGTTGTTCACAGGCAACCAAGAGGCTTTCAGCGGAGATTTCTATATAATTGATGACAGAGGTAAATAAAAATGCAATATACTGTAGATTTTGGCAGGACGGCAGACAGAATCCAAATGGAAGCCACCAAGAGCACTACTTTATCTGCCCAAGGTGGCGGTATGGGTGCTAAAACGGGGTTGTATTGTCTGCCGAAAGGAGATGATGATGTGGAATATATTGTAAGGAGATTGACACCATTAGAGTGCGAAAGATTGCAGGGACTCCCTGATGGGTTCACAGATATAGAGTTCAAAGGCAAGCTTGCACCAGACAGTAAGCGGTACAAAGCTATTGGCAACGGCATGGCTCACCCTTGTGCAAGTTTTGTGTTAGCACAGATTGTAAAAGCAGAAAATAAATCGTAATATATACCTACAATTAAAGTAACTAAAATAGAATATTCACATCGAAAGATTGCTGACCAACAGCATGACCAACAAAGATGTTTATTATAATATAAAAAAGTAAAATCGTATAAACATAAAGTGTAGATGAATAAAGGCTCAGTAAACTTTAGTATACAAATCCACCATTACATCCGATAATTTATACGAATGGGAGAGATTATTCATAAACCCAGAGTTTACTAAGCCTGACAAGGTATATAAACATCTTTGACCAACATTTGACTAACAAAAAACGCCCTGAGTGATTCAGAGCGTTTTTTTGTTAGCTTTGCGGTAAAAAATCATTTAACATTGCAGCAACTTCTTTGTCGTGCTGTTTATACACATGCCCATATGTATTCAGCGTAATGCTAGGGTTAGAATGTCCAAGTCTGCTAGCGATAACATTCACGGGGACACCCATTTTGATTAAGAACGATGCGTGAGAGTGCCTTAATCCATGAATGGTTATCACATGAACACCAGCACGCTCACACAGCCTTTTTAAGCGGGTACGTATGGTTCTGACATCTAACTCTTGAAATAGGTATTCAGTAGGCTTAGACAAGTTTTCAACGTATTCCTCGATTATCTTCATACAAGAAGATGGCATTGTTATGGTACGAACGCTATAACTTGATTTAGTCGTACTAATCTTATGTCCTATTGTATCATATTGTTTGTTAATAGTGATAGTATTTTTTTGAAAATTTAAATCGTTGATAGTAAGCCCCAGAAATTCTCCTATGCGCATACCAGACCAATACAAAGTATAGAACACTACTTTGTCGTAATCGTTAGCTATTTTGCTGACAACCCGTTCCCATTCATCTTGCTCTAAAAAGTTGTTATTGTCTTTGTCTGCTGCAGGTAATAGTGGCTCTATACTGGTAAGCTCGCTTGAAAGGTTGTAATATTTTACACCAAAACCTATAAATGCCTTAAAAGAAACGAGAATTAGTTTCATAGAGGCGGGGGACAGTGGAAGTTCCATAACATAATTCTGCCATTTTCGTACAGTGAACGGAGTAATGCTGCTGATAGGCAATTCGCCTATTTTTGGCAATATATACATATTAATGTTCTTGCGAACACTTCTGTAAGAATTTGCCTTGTAGTGTAATTTATAGTCAGCCAAGTATTCATCAGCCATTGCACTAAGAGTAATTGTAGGTTTGCTTTGAGATTGAGCACGAAAATTTCTTTCATATTCCAGGGCATCCTTTTTCCTTTCAAATCCTCGCTTTGTGGTAGACCGCGAATGCCCGCACCAGTCGCGATAACGGAATTTGCAGTACCATGATTTTTGTTCTTTATCATAGTAGACAGACATTTTTCTTCTCTCCTCATTTTGCCAAATTAAAATACGATGATATAATATATATAGGTAGCTTCACATGTCTATCTCCAGTTTTCACGAGAACTGCTCATTTTCAAACCTCCTTTCTTATATCCCTACTTACCCTTTTTGGATAGTAGGGATTTTTTTTGAAATATAAAAACTAGCTTATCAAGTAGGTATACACCACAATCAAAGCTAGTTTGCTAATTTAAATATTCTATTGGCGGAGCCCTCGTATGCAGATAAGAACGTATTTGCTTATGAGGGTATACTTTATTCATCACATATACTACGCAGATAACAGTTAGGATAGGCAAAAAACGAACAATATCGCTTGCCAGCACATTGCCAACGTTATGTTTGACTTTTGCCAGCATAGGATAGTGTTTATGCGAATCTACATGGTCACACGCAGAATATATTTCATTTTCACTAGAATCTTGAATCTGTACTGTTGTGAAGAATAGCGCCAGATTCAACGACAGAAAAACCGATAACAGCAGCCCTACACATAGCTGCTTATATTCCCTCATAATAATCGCTTCCTATCAACGGTTTGTTATAACAATGACGACAATCTCTCCATTATCAAGTAAAACCTCGATTTTCATAAGAGAGCCTCCCCTCGCTATATATTTTCATATCCTTATGGATATTGAAGCAGGGTAATGTCAAATCGAAGTTATTTTATTACTTTAGCCTCTCTCAAACCAGTGAATAAAGCCATTTTTATCAGTTCTTTATTCTCACGTGGCATAAGGGCAAGCCTTTTTGATAACATGACAGAATCGCATTTCTTTAATACAGCTAAAGTTTTAGGGTCATCTTGAAAAATATTTTCTAAGATACCTTTGGAAACTTCCTTTACTAAAGTTGGGGTATGTGCTACAAAACGTACAGCAACAACACGTGAATCCAAGCCACATTCCTCAGCCAATTCTTCTGTAGATAAGTCGAACGCTTTAGCAAGGGCTTTGAACTTATCTACAGGGATAGATTTCTTCCCCAGTTCCATTTGATTAACCGAGCTGCGGGACATGTAACCTATCTTTAATGCCAGCTCTTCCTGTGTCATGCCAGCCATTTTCCTAAGATACTTTATGCGCTTGCCTATAGCTTTATAGTCGATTTCATCCATCCCACCAATAGGAGGTAAGGAATCAGTTTGATATGCGCCCATAAAAACCACCTCTCAACTAAAAAATAATAAACATTTGTTAAATATTGTACACTACTATAATACAGCATTGTAGCCATAAAAGCAAACTTTTTGAAAAAATACTTTACATATGGCTACAAATATGTTACATTATTCTTGTAGCCAAAAACAGCTACAAAACAATGTAGAAGAGGGTGACATTTTGGAGAAAAAACAAAACAGAGAAGTAGACCAAAAAGAACTGCGGATTGCAATGATAAGAGCAGATGTAACTATGGCACAGCTTATTGCTGGTCTAGAACTGTCTCCACCTGGCTTTTACCGCAAGTTAAACGGGAAAAGCCACTTTACAACCAAAGAGATAAGAATTATTTCAAAAATTCTTTCTTTGACAGTTGAGGATAGAGATAAAATTTTTTTACTCTATTTGTAGTCAGAAACAGCTACAAAATAAAGTAGTTCGGTGCAACATATAGGGTTCTAGTTTGAAACTGCACTGTGTTCTTAAAAAGTACAGTACGCTCCGAGCACAGGATAAGGTAATGCGAGTCTACCTGCTAGAATCTTGTATGTTACATCGAACTATGAGAAAGAAAGGAAGATTTGAGATGTTGAACTACCACGGAGTCGGGATAGTGTGTACTATTGGTTGCTTACTGATATTGATTGCTTTGTAAAAAAAGGAAGTGGAGAGGCTTTGAAATGGAAAAAACTTGTGCTTGCAGTTGCAGGTCTTGCGACAACATCGTTTATAATTCCTCAATATCCCAACATAGAAACTGTATCAGCTGTATATACCGTAAAAAGCGGTGATACGCTTAGGGGTATATCAGAAAAGTTTTTACCTTTAAACACTGCCAGCAGGGTGTATATTTTGGAATTTGAGCATGAAATCATTGAGGGCAATCCAGAACTAAAAGCCGACCACACCATCTACCCAGGGCAACAAATCAAAATCAAGTACAAGATAAGAAAGGATTGAGGACAGTGACTAGAGGTGAAAGGCTCGCAGCTAAGATTGGTCTAATTCGTACCTATGTTGCGAATCAGCATAAGGGAATTAGAGCTAGTATCCTTAATAAGCTAGGGCAATTGGAGGACGAATTAAAACACTGTCTGCGTGAGGATTTGGAATACGACAACGGCAGTGTAACTTACGGAGAGGTTAAGGTTCAGTACGACCGGTACATTGAGGAGGCTGTAGATGGGGAAACATGGGAGTTCCTAGAATGTAATGACAGGGACGATATGGAAGAGCTTCTGCAGAGCGATGAAAATGATATTCCAGAGGACGAGTTTACTCGCAGACTGTTTGTGAATGTATGGGGGGTTGCTTAATGACATTGTATGAAATAAATAATGAGTTTGAATCCTTGATGGCTCTTTACGACAACGGAGTTGAGGAGGTTGTCGATAAAGAAACTGGCGAAATTAGGCCTATCCAGGAGGCTATTGAGGATTTAAACCTCAATAAGGAGGAAAAGGTAAGTAATACCATTCTTTACCTAAAGAACCTTAAGCTCCTTGAAAGTGGTATTAAGGATGAGATAAAGAAGCTCAAGGAACGACTAGAGAAAGCCGAAAAGAAACGCAGTAACTTGGAACAGTACGTTGTGCTGTCTATGGGAGAAAATAAGAAGTTGGAGACACCGCAGTACACACTGACAGTAAGGCCATCGGTGGAAACCATTGCTCCTACCAAAAAAGAGGATATTTTGAAGTTGCCTGAATGCTTTAGGGTATGCTCTTACAGCTGGAAAGCTGACAAAACCGCCATAAAGAAAGCCCTTGAAGAGGGGACTGAAGTATATGGCTGCCAGCTTGCTTACAAGAAAAATCTGAAATATTAAAGGGGTGTACATTATGAAAATCAGCGAACAGAACAAAGAATTGTTTGAGGCTCTTGCAAATTTCCAAAAGAACATTGTGGAACCAAAGAAAGATAAAAAGGTGCAGTATGGCAAGACTGAATTTCACTATGCTGACCTAGATGCTATTTTAAAGGCAGTAAGACCGCTTATGGCAGAGCAGGGACTGAGCTTTACACAGATACCGCAGGTACAGGACGGCAAGGTTGGTGTCATAACCATCATCATGCACTGCTCAGGCCAGTTCATTGAATCCGATCCGTTTCTTATTCCTACGCAGCAGCAGAACGCGCAGGGGTATGGTAGCTGTATCACTTATGCGAAGCGGTACTCACTGTCCGCATTGCTGGGCATTAGCGCCGACGAGGACGATGACGGCAATTATGGCTCTTGCAGGGATAACAAGCCAGAGTCTTACGGCAGAAACGCCCAGCATATGAATTTGCCACAGGGTGTCAGCAGAGGAGCACAGAATAATGAGTGGCTTACTAATATGAAGAACAGGCTTGCTAAGAAGTGTGAGGACGCTCAAATGGACAAGAAGTTTGTAGCTATCTGCATGGAAGTTAAGTTCAAAAAGAGAGCTAAGGAGTTCACACTAGACGATTACACTACATTTGTGAATAACTTTGACGGCTACATCGCAGAGGTTCAGGAAGAAGCTATCAAGCGCATGAGCGCGTGAGTCGAACTGGGGGAATTGAAATGAGAAAGAATTGTATGGCGGAAGTTGCTAAGGCTCTCGGTTTAGAGCTGGAAGAAGTGTTTCGTATTGATGGTGATGGGCATTATTTTAGACTTACAGATACAGGCTTAGGAATGTCGATGGTTTTAGGAAACAAAGGTTGGTTTGTTGCCCCTATCAATGCGTTAAATGGATTGCTACTTGGTGAAAATGAGATTATTAAGCTACCATGGAAACCACAGGAAGATGAGAAATATTATGTTCCATTTATTGCTACCAAGCCTATAAATATGTATGACGAACATTACTGGCTAAACGAGGACATAGATATGAATCGTTATCGTATGGGGCTGGTATGTAAGACTAAAGAAGAAGCTACTGCTATGACAAAGAAAATGTTGGCAGTGGCAAAGGAGGTAAGGGACAATGGCTAGCAAGATGACGGAAGTAGCTAAATTACTGGGGGTAGAGATTGACAAGGAATTTTGCACTACAGAATCATCCGTAAAATATAAGCTAACCAAAAGTGGCTTACAATCTTATGACAAAATGAGGGACTGGTGGGATGATGCTTCATATACACTGACCAAAATTTTAGCTGGGTACATCGATGTAGAGCTGTCTCCCTGGGAACCTAAGATAGACGAAGCTTACTATATACCACGGCCAGACACCGCAAGCAGATTCGCTGTAGCTAGATGGCAAGGTGGAGAGAGCGATGTTTACAGATATAGCCAGGGGTTGGTGTGTAAATCAGCCAGTGAGGCAATAGATGTTGCAAAAAAGATGATAATAGCACTGCAGGAGGCGAATGACGATGAATAACCATATGGCCGAAGTGGTCGGATTAGCTAAGTTGCTAGGGGTGGAGCTGAGAGAAGAGTTCCGAATAGAGAAATGTCAAGGACTTTTTAGGATCACAGAAGATGGGCTACAAAGGCTGCTTGACAGCTCATCATCATGGACATTTGCTGAGCATTCAATTTTTAGAGAACTCTTGAATGGCAAGGTAACAGTTGTCAAATTTCCGTGGAAGCCTGATGATGGGGAGCAATACTATGTGCCACATGTTGACCCCACAGCAATGTTTGGCATTTGGGTTTGGCGAGATAGCGAGCTTGATTTGTATAGACTCGGACACGGGCTAGTTTTCAGTACCCCAGATGAAGCTGCAGCACTTGCAAAGAAGATGTTGAAACTAGCAGAGAAAACATTGGCACAGGAGGCGAAAGAGAATGGATAATAAAATGGCAGAGGTAGCCAAGCTGTTAGGGGTAGAACTTGACGAGGTTTTCTTCGTTAAGGGGTGTTCGGGTTGTTACACTTATTACTCAAAGACATACCTTAAATTTACGAAAAGTGGGCTTAAAGACTCCGTTAATAGAACCTCTTGGCACAGTGCGGCAGCTTGGGTGTGGAAGAGTCTTATAACTGGAGCGCTTAAAATTACTAAGCTTCCTTGGAAGCCATCTCGTGGTGATGCTTATTACATGCCGTCCACTGTAAGTAGTAATAAATACATAAAGCTTTTCTGGATAGACTCCAAGAGTGATGAAGATTCTTATCAGCAGGGGTTGATTTTCAGGACTGAGAAAGAGGCCGTTGAGTTAGCGGAAGAGATGTTGGATGTAGCGAGGAAAAGGTTTGCTGGCAGTACCAAACAGGAGGAGAATAATGGCTAATCACATAGCGGAAGTAGCCCAGGTGTTGGGTGTAGCGATAGGAGAATCTTTCAAGTATCGCGGCAGCCGAGAAAATGCTGGCGGCGGTACAGGAATAGGCGGTTGAGTAATGGCACAGGAAGTAGTATTAGGAGAGATAAAGGAATTCAAAGATGATGGCGAGGTAGTTATAACAGCCACCCTGCCTAACCTCGACAGAGCTTTGCTTCGACAGTACAAAAAAGTCGAAGTAGGCTTTTGCGATGGCAGAACCTTATCCCCAGAACAAAGGCGGAAGATATATGCCATATTTGGGGAGATTGCAGATTGGATAGGCGATGAAAAGGAATCTGTCAAGGAGCAGATGAAATGGGAGTTTATCCTCAACCGAATGGATAAGATGCGTAAGAGAATGTTCAGTCTTTCAGATGTGGATATGAACACAGCCTCGGACTTCATTACATTCCTGATAGATTTCATGTTGGAACATGATATTCCATCACGCATACCGCTGATAGAGCTTTGCGATGATGTAGGAAAGTATGTATATGCTTGCTTGATGAATAAACGCTGTTGTGTATGTGGTAAGCAAGGAGAGTTACACCACTTAGAGGGCAGCAGGGTAGGAATGGGAAGCGACAGGACAGAAGTACCGCATATAGGCAGAGAAGCAATCTGCTTATGCAGGGAGCATCATACCATAGTCCATAACATGAGCGAGTACAAGTTTATGCATGATAACCACCTTGTAGGTGTGAAAATTGACGAAGCAATAGCTAAAAAGCATAAACTTAAAGCAAAATAAAATAAAAAAGAACAGTTTGGTAAATGAAAGGATTGATACTGATATATGCAGGCAGAGATTACACCATTATTGCAGGCTCTAAATCCAGAGAACATTGGCACATATAACAGATTGCTGGCTCGTGCTATAGGGCTGAGTGAGGCTGTCGCGTATGCCAGTTTGGTCGCAAAATTCATATACTACAGTAACAATGATCTGCTTGATGATGAGGGCTTTTTTTATTCAACCGTTGAGGATTTAGAAGAAAGCACAAGTTTATCAAAGAAGCAGCAAATCAGGGTTATAAAAAATCTAATTGAACATGGATTGATAGATTGCAAAAGGAAAGGTCTGCCAGCTAAACGATATTTCAAGATACTTTACAACGAAGAACGATTACGAGAATTGTTCAAGAAAAACAGTGGTGATGGGGATAACAAGAAGTTACCTTTGGGCACAACACTAGGTGACAAAAGGGAACAACACTCGGTGACAAAAGGGCACAACAGTAAGTGCCAAAAGGGAACGGAAAACTATATAAATAAAACTATATTAAAAAACCATGATATAAAAAACAATATAAATACATCACCTAACGGTAATGATGGGACAACTGCAAGCAATAAAACGGAAGCATCTGCGAGTCCCAGTGAAAAACAGATAGAAGCTCAGTTCAACGAGGTATGGAAACTGTACCCAGCAGGTCGTAAGCAGGGAAAAGAACCTGCTAGAAAATCTTTCTTTAAGGCAATCAAAGACGGAGTGTCATTTGAAACCATCAAAGCTGGATTGTTAGCTTACAAAAAGCAGATAGAGTTCCGAAAAACTGAAACCAAGTACATAAAACAAGCCTCTACATGGTTTAATCAGAAATGCTGGGAGGATGAATATGAAACCGAAGTAAGACATTCAGAGGACGATTACCAGTGGGAAAGATTGGGGACATGGGTATGAGCGAACTTACCAGTTTGGCAGATATAATCAAGGCTGATAACCAAGGCGATAATTGCCAGCAATTTAATTATGACCAGCACGAATATGAAAAACAACGAGTAGAAATCTTCAACGACATTCCAGGCAACCTTAACGAGCAAGATGGCTATGAATGCAACGCCTGTAAGAATCGAGGGGTTGTGGCGGTTCTGGTTGGAAATAGCCAAAGGTGGACTAGGGAGATACGATTCTGCAAATGCAAGAAAATTCGTGATGGAATCATGCGTATGAAGCGGTCAGGGTTGGAGAATCTTTTAAAAAAATACAGATTTGAAAATTTTCAGGTAACAGAGCAGTGGCAGCAGACAATAAAAGAAAAAGCTGTTAGATTCTCTGAAAATCCTAGCCTCATGTTTTACATAGGCGGTCAAAGCGGGTGTGGAAAAACAATGTTATGCACCGCTATTGCAAGGAAATTGCTATATTCAGGCATGAGCCTTAGATATGTTATGTGGCGTGACACATCAGTGAGATTAAAGGGATTAATCAAGGAGGAGGCACAGTACTCCCAGCTTATGGAAAAATTAAAACACATAGATGTTTTATACCTTGATGATTTTCTAAAAGTTCCTATCGGACAAGAAGAAAGCAAGCCTACTTGCGCTGATTTATCCTTGGCTTTGGAAATTATCAACTATCGCTACAATGCAAAATTGATAACTCTCATATCCAGCGAGTGGACTGTGAGAGAAATCATAGATTTTGACGAGGCTTTAGGAGGCAGAATATTCGAGTTAGGCGGTGAATACTGCGTAGGAGTAAAAAAGGACAAAAAACGAAATTTTAGAATCAGGAACATCGAGGAAATATAAAAACTCGTGTGGGGCGTTTTAAGACCGCATTGTACAGTTTTGCAAAATGCATCGCAAAACACATTAACGGCACCTTAGAATCGCTCTGAACGAAAATTAAAGGCATTTGCAGAAATGAAAAGAGGTAATTTTTATGAATAAGGTAATCTTAAAAGGCCGTTTGTCCAAGGATGTTGATTTAAGAACAACCACAACCGGTAAGAATGTTGCGACGACCAACATAGCAGTAAACAGGCATGGTAAAGATGCTGGGGCTGATTTTATTCCTCTCGTTGTGTGGGGCGATAGAGCCGAAAACTTCGCCAAGTATCTGAGCAAGGGCAGAGAGGTTCTTGTTGAGGGCAAGATACAGATACGGAGCTATGAGGGTAGAGATGGTGGCAAGCGGTATGCAACCGAGGTTATCGTTGATAATTTTGAGTTTTGTGGTAATCGCAATGATGGTGGCAGCAACAGCCAGCAGTCACAACAGCCTCATGAATCAGGTAACGGGTATTTTGGTGCCCCTGGGTTCAGTGCTGCTGATAACGATATACCGTTCTAAAAATAAAAGTTCTGTTTTAATAAATTAAGCAAATATATGAATTAAATAAAGCTGGTGAATAAAATGCAAATTGAGTATATCCCATGCATAAGTACGTTGGCTAAGGTTTTTGCAATAGGATTTTTAGTTGGCTTGTTTGTAGGATTTGCCGTGTGGTGCTGAAAGGGAAGTGAGTGAGATGTTAAGCAAATACAGAGCTGGCAAGAATAGTCTGCTGAAGTTAGCATATATTAAACTTCCAAAAGGCAAGTGCGTTTATTGCCATATATGTGTTCATTTAGGCAGAGGAATTATTACATATGTGTCCAAGAAGTATTATTGTTCGTTGCAAAAAGCACAGGAAACACTAGATGATCTGGCAGACTCTAAAGGCTATGATTGGGAGGGTGAGGTAAGTAGATTACAGCAGATAGCATTTAATCAGAAACACAAAACATTTTACTTTACGGGTATTAAATCCAGCCCTCAATGGCTGGTAGCACAGGGGTGATTCTAATGGATATTGCTCCATGCAAGGGTTGTACGAAAAGAAAAATGGGATGTCATGACAGATGCGATGCTTACAAAGAATGGCTAGCCATAAGAGGCGAAATCGTAAAGGCATTGAGAACTGAGAGTGCACAGGATTATTCGGTTTCAAGGGAATCACGACATCTAAGGTATCTGAGAAAGCAAAAAACAGATAAGGTGGTTTAAATTGGAAAATAAGTGGGACATGGTGGAGAGGTTGGCGAAAGAGGGGTATCAATGCCCCTTTCCTAACTGTGAAAAATGCACTCTGCCAGATTGCTATAAAGATGAGATTGAGGCAAGAGTAAGGCATTTGCAACATACTCCAGAGGCTTCAAAACTTGTGAGAAGAGTTAAGGGGATTGAATTGTTTGCAGATGGGAAATATGTAAAAACCTACAAAAGTCAAGATGCTTGTATAAGGGACATACAGTCGCATTTTGGCTTTGGCAGGGAAACTATGAGAAAGAAAATCAAGCAGTGTGTGAAAAATAACAGCAGTTTAGGCAAATATACATTCAAGTTTTTGACTTAGTAAGGATAGGAAAATTACATGAGTACAATATTTAGTCCAGAGGTCGTAAACCTTGACAAATACGAATCGAAACGAGGAGTAAGACAGGTTTGCAAGATATTTGATGATAGCACGAATGAAGATAATTTCTTTTATGCAATATTAGCTCTGCCAGATGTTGAAGATTTGGCGGTATATCAAGGAAAAAGGCCTGATATTCGGTTTTACAACCTAGAAAGAGCACAAAGGCACCTCGATAAAACAGCGGACAAGGCAGGTCATCGGTGGTGTGGTAGAAACGAAGCTATTCCTGCTTTCAAGCAAGTAATGCGTGAATATCATAGGATTTGGTGATGTGAATGGTAAAAGCTAAATACGGAAATAATAAATGTATGGTGATGGGGCATACCTTTGACAGCAAGATGGAGGCCGACTATTACCTTTACCTGCTGGAGGAACAGCGAAAAGGAAAGGTGTTGGAGTTTTCCTTACAGCCGAAGATTAACTTACAGCCACAATTTAGGCTGGCAGGGAAAATGGTGCGACCCATAATGTACACTCCAGACTTTAAGGTGAAATACAGTACTGGCTTGGAAGAGTATATTGATGTTAAAGGTATGAGCACGCAGCAGGGCGAATTGAAACGGAAAATGTATCAATACCAATATGAGCGAGAGGGAGGAATCCCTCTCATTTGGGTGACACAAAGTAAAAAATACAGCACTACAGGTTGGATTGATTACTTTGAACTCAAAAGAATACGGAGAAAAAACCGCACAATTAGTGTCAGCAAGGATAGTTCCGTATGGGGTTAAAGATGGCAGAAATAGAGGTGACAGCATGATAAGATTGGAAAACCTAGAGGTATATAACCTTGGCAGAGCTATTTATTCGGCTAGAAATCCGATGAACAGCTGGGGAAAGTCAGACAGTGACATTGAAAATGATGTTTTAGGAGAAAACGACCTGAATCTTGCTAATAAACTATTCAAGGCTGGTTCTGACCACAGCAAGTTTATGAGGCAGATTTTTGTGACTGTGGATATTACAGCACCTTTTTACTGGTGGAAAGAGGCTGATACTTACAAGGTTGGAACCGTAGCGAATAGCTGTAGTACCATGCACAAGCTGATGGCTAGACCATTAGAGCTAAATGACTTTTCGTATGATGTAGACGATTTGGATTTTTATGAATATCTAAAGAACACAATTGCCTATATCAATGGGAAAATGGAGGAATATCACAAAGCCGAAAATATGTGCCGAAAGTGGGTTATATGGCGGTCAATTATTATGATATTGCCGTGTTGTTACAATCAGCGAAGAACACTGACACTGAATTATGCCGTGCTCGCAAATATGCTCAAAGCTAGGGAAAACCATAAGCTATCAGAATGGAGAGAGTTTTGCAGGTTTATGTATTTTAAGTGTCCGTATTTAGAGAGGATTATGCGATGAAAATTGAGGAAATAAAGGAATTGAGAATAAAACCTATTGGGGGTGGCTAGACGGAGGTATGATAAATACGGCTTTGAGGCTTTGGTTGCTGACCTTATGGCAGAAGCTAAGGAAGTAGGCGAAGCATGGGATAAAGCCGTGGAGAGCAATGAGGACGATGAATATAACAAGCATTTTGCACATACGGCAGAAGAACTATATGACCTTGCCACCAGATGTGTGAGTGCGTTGTATGTAATGCAGGAAATGCAGTCCTGTCCGTGCAATGACTTGGTGCAGTCTGTGGCAAATCAGGTATATTACAAAGACCATGCAAGGGGGTACGACAATGGCAAATATTCCGATTGATAACGAACATCGTATGCAGGTTTACAGCAGACGAAGAGGCATAATTCTCGAAAAGTATCGCAATGGAACTATTTCTATGGATAAGGCCTTTGAGGAGTTGAGAGCACTTTCCAAAGAATTTGATACAAACAACAAGCCTGTTCAGGGTGTTATGATGAAGATGTGATTGATAATGCGGATAAGCAAAATAGCATTAGAAAATTTTTGTGGAGTTCAAAATTTAATCGTAAATCTAAACGGAAAATCAGCAGATATTATGGCAGCAAGCGGAGCTGGAAAAACTGCTTTAGCTAATGCCTTGCCTTGGCTTGTATGTGGGTGCTCATATGACGAATGTAGTGAGTTTTATCCCATTACCCTAGGCAAACAGACCAATTACCAATGGGGCAGGGTAGATGTTACATTTATCCTGCCTAGCGGGGTTGAAGTCTCATTAGGTAAAGCGTATTACGAATCAGCTTTTGCCTACAATATCTATTATGATGTCGTGGACAATGCCTGTGGATGCTACTATTTTATCAACGGAGAAAAGACATCCAAGGTATCATTTGAAGAACTGCTGCTGGAAATAACAGGCTGTACCAGGGACGAATTATCATTGCTTTTTGTAAACGAATATATATGGAATATGGATTATGCAAAAAGAAGAAACAAAGTGCTGGAATTTGTCCCCAGTGTTACTGACGAGGAAATACTGGGGAGAGATGGGCGATTAGAAATGCTTGTCACTATTCTCAAAGAGAATGACATGGATGTGGTTGCGTATAGCAATCTTGCCAGGGCACGCAGAATGGCACTAAAAGATGAAATTACAAACCTGCCTAAGCACTTACGGGACATGGTAGACGAATTGCCAGACTTTAAGCAGGAATCTGTGGAAGATGTAGAAAAAGAAATAAAGGAATACGAGGAAAATATTTCATTGCTGGAGCAGCAACGCCAGCACATTGATGAGAGTTATGATGTAAAGGAATGTTTGCAGAAAATTCATTCTCTAAAGATAAAGATAGGTAAAGCCGAGAAAGCGTATTGCTTTCATGCTATAGAGAGTAATAAGCCAAAGGAAAACATCATACGAGAATTGCTACTCCAAGAGGGAGAGCACATCGCTGTTGTGCATAGACTAAGAGCAAGTATTAAGACCTTAAAAAGGCAATACAATGATGATAAATCAAATGAGTGTGTGAAAAATGCACTAAATGATAAATTGTCGGAATTAAAGGAAGCTGTAAGAAATCAAAAGAACTGCCACAATGATATAGAAGCCTTGAAAATGTCTTGCGAGATTGTGCCAGATTACAGCCTTACGGAGGAATTTGCTGTTTTAAAAGGGCGTATAGATGTTTATGAAGCACGAAAGGCGATTGCTATAGAAGCAGAAGAACAGAGGATAAACCAACTTGTTGAAATGAACCACAAGGCTATAGAGGATGCAAAACAAAGAAAAGGAGTCTTAATGCAAGGCGAACGATTACTAGGAATCCTAAATCAAGAGGTGGAACATTATCTTGAATGTCATGCAGAGTATGAGAACCTAACATACCTAATTGATATGTGCAGACTGTATGCTCTTTGCAAGGCAAGGCTGCTTAATGAAAGAATGGCAGAAATATTCCCTACATTGCGATTTGTTTTTTATGAAATGCTGGCCAATGGCACAATGATAGAAAAATGTTCGCCAACTGTGTGCGTGAATGGCGAGGTTGTCCCATTTGCAATTGCTAGCAGGAGCGAAGTTCAAAATGCTAAGTTAGAGATGGCAGAAGCATTACGGATATTCTATAACAAAGATATTCCTATAGTGGTAGATGACTATTTAGCAGCAGATGGCTGTATAAAGCCGTCAGAGCAGTTTATACGCATGATATACGACAATAGGTATAAATATATTACCGTAGATAAAAAAGACTAAGGAAAGGATGAAAACATGAATAACGAAACTAACAACACAAATCAGGCACGGGAGAATAATGAAGCTAGGGAAGCGATACGTGAAGTGTTAGAGAAAAATGTTGCCATCAAGGCTGTACTGGGAACATTGATATTCTTTACCATAGTCGCTGTTATTGCACTGCTTAACGGAGCTGTGGTAGCTTTAGGGCTACTGCCTATATTAGCTGTATTGGGGTTGATTTAATTGGCTAGACCTATAGAAAACTTAATTGGACAAAAATTTGGGTATTTGACTGCCCTGCATCCAGAGAAAAGGAATGGCATTATTGAATGGCTGTGTGTGTGCGAATGTGGAAATAAGATTTTTGTTCGCACCTCATATTTGAAGTCGGGCAGGGTTAAGTCGTGTGGGTGCATGAATTGGGATCAGCAAAAAAACGATAAGGCTATGAAGTACAAGCTCAGGCAGAATTTACGCAAGGCAGCACTAATGCGAAACTTTGACGGCATGATTATTAATTCAACAAAGAGCACTAGAGGCGAGGGGCTGAGTGCTGTCCGAGGGGTAAATTGGCATAAGGGCAATCAAATGTGGGAGGCTCGAATCTTTGTAAATGGAGAGAATCACCATTTGGGGTACTATAGAACGCTTGATGAAGCTGCAAAGGCCAGAGATAAGGCTGAGAAAAAGTATCTTGCACCTGTTATTCGCAAGTACAACAGAATAAAGAAGAAATTGGAACGGCTTGTTCAGGAAGAATGGGATGCTGGCAAGGAGGCACGCATAAAGGAACTGAAACAGCAGTTGGAGGAGTGGGAGAAGCGTAAGGAAAATGTAGACCGCAGTTTACGAAGTGCAGAGGATAGGAGGAAAGCAAGACATAATGCAAACAGAGATAAAAGACGAGAGGGTTTCAATCCTGACTTACAATGATTATTGCACGTTGGCCAAGGAATATCTGAGGTCGTACAATCAATTTAGAAGCACTTTGGAAAACCTCAAAAATGACAAGAGGGATATGTACAAAAGACTCCAAGAGTATGAAGATGTATCAGCAGGTGTCAGCAAATACGGATTGGCTGCTACTGTACCAGCTACAGGAAGTTCTGCCGGCAGTGTTGTTGAAAGAACATCGGAGAAAAGAGAGCGTGTACGTGTAAGGCTAAAGGCGATAGATAGGGACATCGAAGAGTTGGAGACTATTATCCGCAAAATAGACCGAGCACTGACCTTTATGCCGACCATAGAGGGCGAAATGGTACGCCTCCACTTCATTGAAAGATTCAAGTGGTATCAGGTAGGAGAGTCGCTGGGCATGAGCCGTCATTGGGTAACGGAGAAAGGAAATGAGGCATTGAAGAAAATGGCATTAATGCTGTTTGGAAGTGTTGCAGCAATGCCAGAACATAACAGATTCTGTTTTGTGAAATAAGAAAAGGAGCACCAAACCTTGCGGAATGGTGCTCCTTTTTACTTTGCGATACGCTTTCGCTTTGAAGCGTATTCGCTCAATATCTTGAATATCATGTTATTCAACGAACGATTATCAGCTTTGCCCAGCTCTATAAGTGCTGTTTTCAGCTGGGGAGTAATACAAATGTTACAGCGAACTTTTTCTTCACCAGATAAGAAATTTGCCATTTTGTAGCCCTCACTTTCGATAATATTAACTTTATTATATGTTTACTGTGTGCCGTTGTCAAGGCTCAAACACATATATAATGCGCATTTACGCATAATAATGTTGCTAAAAACAGCTACAAATAGTATAATATAAGGGTAACAAAAAGAATTTTGGAAGAGAGGTATTTTTAGTGATAGTTAGCAGTATAAAAAGGGAAATCCAGCGTAAATATGATTTTCGGAATTGCCATATCGGCACGGAGCGTTTTCCGTGGGACAGGGGGTATCACGAGGGATATTTAGATGCCTTGAAGAGTGTTCTTGACCTGATAAGCAAGGAAGAGGCTAAGGATAACAGTGAGCATTGGTATCCAAGATACGGAGAGGTTTATTTCTTCCTTGAAACCTTGAATGTGGGCACAAAAGATAGACCTACAGTTTTTGCCGGTATATGGAGAAATACTGAAGCTGACCGCAAGAGAAATGAACGGAATAACTGCTTTAGGACACAAACCTCTGCAGCAGCCTACAGGAGAAATATTTGTGTCGGTGAAAAGTAATGCGTAAGAAGCAAGAGAAAGACAGAAAATGTGATGTGGTTAGAAAAACAATAGGGGCATAAATCAGAGTAAAGTAGGAGAGTAAAACATGGGAGCAAATATGAAAAAGAAACTGAAAATGAATGGAGTATTATTTAGGTCATATGAAGAATGTCAAGACCATATTTTAAGTTGCTATGATACAAAAAATGATTTTAAAAATTGGGATAATGAAACAATTAGGGACTTTATTAACTGTGAATGGGGAGAGTTCATAGAGTCAGGTTCTGCTGGAGATACTAATTGGAACATCGTTATTATGAAAATTAAGAATAGGTACTTTTATATAGAATGGAAAGACGACCTGAATAAACCTTGGGGTATCTCCTGTTTTATGTACGAAGTTGTTCCAAAGAAAAAAATAATAATACAAAACAAGTGGTTATGTTTACAAAGAGATGGGGAACTTAGTAAAATAAGGGGCTATTCACTTTCTGGTATTAATTGTGAATTTTTTACTATCAGCATGGAAGATTTTAATCACATGCAGAAATATTTAGCAAAATAAAATGCTGTGAATATCAAGTGGTAATAGCATTATAGGGAGGGAATGTCAAAAACATGGGTGCAAAAAGAAAATTGAAGCGAACAGCAGAAAAGGCACTGGCGAAGAAAACTACCAAGGAATTAAAGCCACATTTGAAATATTATCGTGCTGGCAAGCTATTGGCAGAATCTAATGTGGATAGAATAGGAGAGTTTTGCAGGGCTTATTTTATCCCAATGTTTGGCTATGTTATGCACAAGCATTACGGATTTGGCTTTACCAGGCTAGCCAAATTGAGCGATGAGCTGGTGAGAATGATAAACCTTGTAGCAGAATCAAACACTGCTGACAAAATGAGGGCAAAAAACATCTTCATTCAGGATGGGGACTCTAATGTGCCACACCACTATATTACAGCTCCTGAAATGGTAGAGGATTTGGAAATTGAGTGCAGGTACAAGTTTGAGCGATACCAAAAGAAGAATCCACCCAAGACAGCCAGTGCGGAAGAATATGCCAAGTGGATAGCAGGAGATATGGCTGGGGTAATCACAGATGATTTAAAGATAGTATGGCTGCATACATTATGGACAACATTCGGGTTCGGAGCAAAAAGACTGACCGACTGTGCAAACTACTTAAAGCAGTATATGTGGCAGAACAAAAAAGACTTCATGGCAAAGCTGGAGGAGATGGAGAAGTGCCATCAGGGCAGTGAGTACATACAATTCACCAGTATCAGGAAAATGCTGGACAATCTGAATGTAGATGATGAAATGAGTATGAGTTTGACAGTGGCATAGAGGAGCATCGATGAATATACCAGATAACATTAATATTCTAGGAACGGAATATAAGATAGTTTTAACAGAACGAAATGATGATGTTTTTAATGGTTTTGATTCAACATTTATTGTATCAAAACATAATAAAAAAATTTTTGTTGCAACAGAAGGACTATGCGATGGAATGATAAGGCGATTGCTCACCAATTGTACTATTAAAATATTCTTGCTGGAAAGCGGCATTCATGCTAATTCAATCAATAACTGGGCTATGAATGATGAGATGTATGGTTGGATGGCATTACAGTTCTATAAAATTTTGAATGTCATAAAAGAATTTGACAGATTGCAGAAAGATTTAACTGAAGTTGCAATACTCGGAACTAAATATAAGATTTTGTATTGTAAGGATGTTGATTCTGATAGTGAATTTTCAGCGAATCCTAATACCGGTGCATACATTGACTACTATGAAAAGAATATAGTTGTTAATGAGAAAATAGATTCTTTTGAGTGTTTTTTACGAACCACTCTTCTTCATGAGCTAATTCATGGGTTTTTATTTGAAAGTGGGCTTAATAGTGAATCAACTGACGATTGGGCTGAAAATGAAGAAATGGTGGATTGGTTCGCCTTACAATTCGCGAAAATTGAGAAAGTAGTAGATACTATCTGAAAATTAAGCGATGAGTCTTGTGGTGGAAGTGATAAGCTGGTGGCCTTAGTGCAAAAGTAAATCAGGAAATTCAGGGCAGGGGCATCCACTTTTGGTGGGTGTCCTTTTTGCTATGAACCCAGTCGGCTAAAGGTTTTTCACGGCTTGCACAAATTGAAAAAAACTGTGAAAAATGGTAAAATATCAGTAGGAAAATTAATAAAGAGAGGTGATTTTATGGCCATTAAGATTGTGCCGTCATACTTGACTATTCCAGAGGGTGTGACCATCGACCAGCTGGAGAAGTTCATTGACACAATGAATCAGGGACTAAAGGATGTCCAAGCAGCGTACACCGCCATCAAGGATAACACCGAGCCAGAGGAGAACGAGGAGCTGATTGCAGGGCTGGGAGAAAAGCTGGCAGGGAGTATGGCAATGTCCTATACTGCACTAATAGCCTTATCCAAGGTAGCGGAGCTGAAAAACTATCCTAACAGTTTTGTAGATGATGCTATCAAGTTTACCAATTTGGGTAACAGGCTGTGCCGGTATCATTCTGATATTTGCTAGTAATTTTAGGTAAAAGAAAAGCCCCGCCATTATGGCAGGGCTTTTGATTGATTGAGGCAAGAGATTAACTTTTTAAAACGCCCCATTTCCTGGCGTTTTCACGCCAAGCTGTGGCTTTTTGAACAATATCAGTCCGCTCATGTTCTTCTAGGATTTCCACTCGGTCCCAAATCGAAAGCCCTACATTATGCCCCAGTAGAGAACAAGGATTTGAAACTCTCATGTTTCCGCTATTGAAGTCTTCCAAAGCAACGCGTTTTACAGTGTCAGCTCTGCGACCGCAACCCCAATCGTTAACATCTGCTTCTTCATAGATTCTTATGAATCTATGTACACTACCATCTGGATAGAAAAACACTTCCCGTCTATACGGGTTATGTCTTTGGGTTTCCGCATCTTGCGGATCATCAAAGAGCCATTTTAACTCTTCTATAAAAGTGGCTTTACTCAATCCTGTATAAGCATTGCATTCGAAAAAGAATTTCGAGTCACCATCGTTAATATGTTTTATCCAAGTATTCAATTTTAAGTCCATATTTTCCCTAGACATTCTCATAATAATTTCCTCCTATTCGCTTATGGTATGATACAAAAAGTATATCATACCATAAGCTATAATACCACCATTATTACCTATTAGCTGGTACTGCAACGAAAGCTCCGTAACCGTACAGGAATCGGTCTTCTTTATCTTTAAACATTACCAGGTCATTGTCAATGCCAGCCGAGTAAATATTGTCGCTACAATCATCTACTAGCTTTTTCATAGCAGAATAGCAAGCCTCATCCTCGTCGCTACTTTCAATCAGGAATGGCAACGGCTTCACCAGCTCGTCCAGATTATAGGATGATAATTTATTAAACATAATGGGTGTAATGTGTGCACAATAGACTCTAAAATACATAAATAAGCACCTCCAAGAACAAAACAGTGTGAAAATATGCAATAATGCTAGCAGGAATGTTGTTAAAGCAACACACCTGCCAACAATTATAGCATTAGCAATTACGGTCGCTCCGCGGTGTTGTAACTGCTTTGACTTCGCCAACGCTGGCAGCGGTATCATCTAAAGCCTCAGCTAAAATGTGCATAGGTAGATTTAAATCCTTATAGCCACGATATAGAATATCCAAGTAATGCGGGCTAGGCAAACCAAGGTGGCGGTCTTCATGCATGATATAGGCCATACCATCAGTAGGTGGAGCTGGCCATTTTTCAGGGCATAAAGGCTTGAATTTTTCGATGGGTAAAGTTTTCTTATAATAGAATGTTGGGTGCCCCTCATAGATGTCCAGACGGCTCTCATCAGCTTTAGAAATTGCCCAAACCAGCACCGGCACCTTGCACAAAACATTCTTTTCGATGGTGGCATAATTGCCAGACTTGCTACCCTTGAACATGAGCTGATAGCCTGAAATATCAGCGATTCCGATGGGCACGGCATCAGGGCAGCGATGACTCATTTGCTGTAAATCCAAATTGGAACCATAAGCAAGATAAATGGAAAAATTCTTTGTTTTAGACATGATTTTAGCCTCCTAAAAAGTATATTATGTGAAAGGTTAATCGTTATCAGATAGTAATACATCTATAAGCCCTAAAATCCACACAATCCCATCAAGAAATGTGTTCAGGATATTCATAATAATGATGGGCAGATAGAACAATATGATAAAGAATGTAATGGGAAACAGAATAAGCCCCATAACACCGCCGAAAGAGGCATCTATAATCTTGAATGTTTCCCTAGAATCGCTATCAAATCCCATTACATCACCTCCAAGCGTGCCTGATTCTTTAGCAGTAGGCCGATAAGAATCTGTGTCAACTCGCAGACATCAGTAAGGTCAATAGAAATAGTCCTTTCGCCATCTCGACCAGCAAGGAAGATGTCCCCAAACAAAATACCCGCATAATCAAGCTCACCAGTCTTCAATTTTAAAGGGTTCAGGCAGATGTTAGGCTGAGGATTAGACACCAGCAAAGACTCATCATCAATGAAGATGTCGTATTTTGCCAGTGGTGATTTCATAAGAATGTCAGGCAGGTAGCTAGCAGCTGGCACGATGTCGAAATAACGACTTCCTACAAGATTCTGCATAGCTTTTATGCTGTGGTCAATGGTGATGACTTCGGGAGTCAGGCTATTGGCCTTTAAATGTAATACAGTAAGTTTTTCGTTTTTCATAATAGTACACTCCTTTTATAGTAAAGAATATTGATGTATGGTACATCTCATAGGGCATTAATACCGTGTACTAGTGCCCTATAGGACAAACCAGACTAACATACAGCAGATTCAGCCACTAAGGCTGAGGGGGAGGAGGTACGCCAAGCCACATTGCCAGACAGATTTTCCAATAGGAATTTACGGCAGGTTTCAAATTCTTTTCCCTTTAGCTTCAGCTGGTTGATAAAACAGTGCATGAGATATGCCTGATTATCAGTCTGTGCTGGGGTAGGGTCGGCACGCTTTTTTGACTTTGCTAATTCCATAATAGCAAGTGCAAACTGTATTGCGGTCTTGACTTTGCCCGCATGGAGGGTGGCATTGAATAGCCTAAACTCCATTGTGCCGTGCATTCCTAGTGAATGGAAATTCAAGGCACGATAACGGCTGTCATGGTAATGCACCTGTTGCTGATGGCGCACATCATCAGGCAAGCATAAATAAAAACCTGCCAAAAATTCCTGTATAGTAAAATCACCTGTTAGTGCATTTATTGCCCTAGAAAATGCCTCACGCATAGGCTGGCAATAGTCAGTATTGCGGTGTTCGTTATCAACTTGAAAAGCGTTTAGAAACATAGCTTCATTCTTGTGCCAGATGTTGGCCAAAACTCGCAGATGTTTTGGTGTAAAGTCTTCAGCACCTATGTGTACATGTAAACCGCAAGAACGATTTACTTTGGCTCCGTATCTTTTCAGATTGCGAACGACCTCCTGTAAAAGCTCGATGTCTTGACTGCCAGACAGTACCGGTGTAATTAATTCGCATTGAGATGTGGCGACCTCATCACCCTCATGTGTTGGAGAACACGGTCTTATACTAGAGTCGCGGGCGATGTACCAATTACGGCCTTTATTATCGCAATACACATATTTATCATAGACACCACCACAAAAATCTGTTTTAGCAAAAATGTTTCTTGAAATTGTAGTCGCAACGATGGCAATAGCCGCTGGTCTTGATACTCCACAAAACTCCAGCTCTACACCAAAGGTGCGTGCTTCCATGCTTTCGTTCATAGTACATACACTCCTTAGAAATACATTGATAACATTCAGCCCTAAAGACTTTGCACTGCCCGCCAGGCGAAAGCTGGCAGACAGGTCAAAACCTTTAAAGTATGGAAATATTAAGCTCATCGGCAGCCAAGCGAATGGCCTTGTCGAACATTTCCTGAGAAATTGGCTTTTCTACAGTGCTGGCCATTTTGCCGTCAAACAGCTCCCAGCAATCGGGGCCAATTTTAAAGGCATTTTCTTTATCAGTGGGGTCGAGCTGTTGACCTAGCCAATAAACAGTGCCATTGATGAGGACTTTTGCAAGAATCCCACAAAACTCGGTGTTATATTCGCAATCCGAAAATACCATAACACAATCCAGAAATACCATAACAAAGCCTCCTTTTATCGTGGTAATTTAGAGGTAACACGAGAAATTTTATCTTTATATATTTTTAAAATTTCAAGATGGGTGCGGTCTACTAATGCATTGAGAACGAATATCTTTTCATTAATCAGGTCAATAACACTCTCAACGGCCTCAGCCTGTTCTGTTAGGTCTGATATTACCTTTTTGATATATTCGGCTCGTTTGTCTATCAAGGAATTGAGCTTTTCGGCGTTAATACGCTTGTCGTCGTTCAGAAAATCACTGAGACTACACATAACCAGGTTACGCGCATAATCATCACAAGCTCCGTCCCTGCGCTTAATCATGATGCTGTTTTTGTCGTAGCTAGCGTGACTAACATAATAGCCAGCTGACTCCAAGGCGTTGTCAAAACGCTTGTTATAACACTTGCCGTCAAACTGCTTGGCAATAGCTTTTACACCATCGACCAGGGCAAAGGTCTTTTCATACTGAGAGATACGTGCCTGTAACAAAATTTCTTCTTTTGTCATAACTTTAGCCATAATAAAACCTCCTAAAAAGCTAACTATAAAAAATACACTTGTGAATATCCAAGTTTTATGTTATGATAATAGAGTCAAATTATACCTTTCCAGATGTGCTCATATTCAGGCAGGGAACGGATAGAAGTTGATGACTTTAACTCTGTATCTATGCCGATAATGATGTGGTCTAGCACGGGAATGTTGAGTATTTTTCCAGCCTCCACCAGCCGTCCAGTGGTATTGATGTCTTCTTTGGATGGAGTAGCAACACCGCTGGGATGATTATGAGCTACTATGATGCTGGCCGCATTGTGCAGGATAGCAGGGGCAAACACCGACCTCGGCTCAACGACTGAGGCTGAGGAGCTACCCACGGAAATGTCCTGTATAGCGATAACACCGCCTTTTATATTCAGACACATAACAGTGCAATGCTCATAGGGTTCACCCTTGAACCAGCTGGAGAAAATGGCAATGGCGTCATCAGCATTTGCAATGGTTTTAGTCTCGTAAAGGTGACTGCCCTCACGGACTAATTGCAGTTTGTAGCTTGCAATTCTTTTCATGGTAAATACACTCCTTGTATGTAAGAAATTAATATTCGGCCTAAAGGCTTTACACTGCCCACCAGATACAAATCTAATAGGCAGGTTAAAACTTTTAGGGTGGTATCAGTACAACTCAATGTAACCACCAGCAGCAGGAATATAGTTGCCCAAGATTTCAAGGTCGCGACCATAGGCCTCATAATCAAAGTACCGAAGTAAAAGGTCTATATCTTTGGAACGGTCACAACCAGGGCAGTTAAGATCTGCAATTACTTGACGGGCTACATCTTCCATGTCATCACAATTATCGTGAAAGGTATAGTTTTCATTCTCAAGGATTGACAAGCCCGCCTCGATGTCATGGCTGTATTCGTAGAGAATAGCCTCGATAATATCGGCGTCCTCATCAATCTCGTCCAAGCGTTCGGCAATGTCGTTTACATGGTCAACGCTTTCATATTCGCCAAGTTTAACAGGAGACTCCCAGTCTGGGAAAAAGTATTCTTCATTCTCGGCATCACAGCCAATAGAGGACAAAACCTCGTTGAAGTCAACGGAATCAATAGGGAAGTCAATCCAACGGCCTCTGTCGATGCCCTCGTTCCATAATCCCAGGCAAGCGATATAACCACGGATAGCAATAGTATTGTTTTTCATAATAGATACACTCCTTTGAAATATATAATTAATATTCGGCTGATAGCCTTTAGAGTGCCACACTCACCAAAGAGGGTAGCACGTAAAAGTTATCAGTATATCAGCAGTTTTTCCACTTATTAGAAAACCACTCCCTATAAGCTACAATGTCGTCACCTTTGTAGATGTACAAGGGGGTTAGACGACCAGCACACAAGCGACTTGCAAAGCGTTTGGCACTAGTTAAGGTCTTGCAATCCACATAGGAAGTGTTAGATGAATAGTTATCCAATTCTTCTATGATACGGAATACCATAATAAAAACCACCTTTCCAGAATCAGCCAAAACGGCTGATTTTTTGCGTTCTAGTTTTTGGCGATGAAAAGCAACATGGAAATGTCGACTGTTTTGTATTGAGGGTAAAACCAGTCGTTAGGCTTGATATGGATGGTATAATTGTCATCTACATAGCTGAAAACATGGTTAGATAAGTATTCAGCAAGGTCACAAACAGCCTGTGTCCTGTTGCAATTCATAGCAGTAACAAGCTCGTCAAGCTGTTCGGCAGTAGCCTGTTTTAGGATTTTCACAACTGCTAACTCATACATTGTTTCAGTATCAAATTTCATAATGTTCACTCCTAAAAGACAAAGGCAGGTCAAAACACCGCCTTAAGACAAAATTTTTCTAAAACTGTCCACCAGTGGTGGAAAATAGGCCAATTTTCAGATGTTGCCCTGCCAGGAACGACTGATAAAGCAATCAGCAGGGAAAAACACCCTAAAAATGCTATCTAGCTATAACAAAAAGTGCATAGCTGGGCAGCCAAAACCGGTAAAAACTGAATATCGAACATTCAATATTCACAAAGGATTGAAAAAAACCCGCCTTGAGACTTTTCGCCTTGAAAAATCTATAACAAAAATGTTATATTAATCAGTTAGGCGGGCGAAAAAGTCAACCCATAGCCAAATTACCAGCAGGCAAAAGGCTAGATTGTATAATTTCTCCATAATAAAACCACCTTTCAAATGATTATGTGCAAGGTTTACAAAATTTCATTGCTAACCATCCCAGATTTTGTGAAAGGTTAACAACCATGGTAAAAAACCACTTATGATACCTATTACATTTTTGCAGGTAATAGGCATTTAAAAGGTTTTTAATCATGGGGCATGGTAGGCAAACGGCTGATGACTGGGGCAAAATATCCCTTGCTATAGTAGGCATCTACTTCTGCCATGCTATTGAACTCTATAGTCCAATCTTTTACAATTTGGCAAGAAAAGACGATATCACTCAGTAAGCACCTATAGTCAACTACATACTTGTTTTTTATATGATACAAGTTTGCATGTATGCTGAGGGTCTTGCCGTTTTTCGTTTTTACAACGTTATGAGTAGCTATACAATCCTCTAGTTTACGCATTTCAAAAAACCGCCTTTCCAGGATTTACAAATTTTCATTCACGGAATAAAACCGCTTATGATACCCACCGCCCAGCAAGGCGGTGAGCATTTAAGAGGTTTTATTTATCATCAATTCCAATAGATTGCCCAAGCTCTTTCCCTTGCCAGTTCCTCAAGCAGGTCGTACTCTTTGTTAGCTACTAGGGCATTGATAATTTTTACATCTAACTCGGACGGTGCATTATTGATATAGCATATATACCAGCCCTTACCGCAACAAATATCATAAAGGTGATTTAGGAGGGCGTGCTCGCCATTGCCCCACATATCGTATATGGTTTGGTCAAAGTTATCACCGTACATATCCATGAGGTCGTCAGCACATTCGATATGATCTCTCCATAAAATATAGTAATTAGAGTTACTGCTGATTATGCTTTTTTCAGCAGACAAGGTCAGCACACCAGCAAGCTGGTCGGCTGGATAGTAGTTAATAGCGTTTGACCATGTATGACAAATATGTACATCACACTCCCGCTCAATTACCATTTCAACGGCAACTTGGCTGTTTTTTACGGCCTCAACCAGCTTTGCCTCAAAATCCCAATATTCACTATATGCATACTTTTTCATAATAAAACACTCCTTTGTATTGCTTGTTATTATTCTGACTAATAGCCATTAGTCTGCCCACTACCTATGCGGGTAATGAGCAGGTAAAGGCTACAAGGTCGGCAGGGAATACACCGCTCCGCCATAGCATTATGGCAGTGTACTTTGCTGATAGTATGCCACATATCACACCGCCAGCTGTAGCAAGCTAGCTATGGCATACTGTTTCTGTCAGCGTGTCCGCTACATCATCATAGCGGGTGGGCGTACTACACCTGTAGCACGACTTTGAGCTGTATGCAGTTTTCAAGGTACAACCGTTCCTTGCAGGTGGCTTACACCTGTGGGTAGACTACTCCCTGTCCTGCCTCCTATTTCAGGACGACTTTAATACACCTGTGTTCGCCTTTGTTTGGCGGTTACGACTCCGCCTGTGCGGTACACGCCCCACACGGCTGGCGGGCAGGGGGAGGAGGTTTTCAACTTTGTTCCTGTTCCCCTTGACAATTATATTATACCGTAATTACGCTATAAAGTCAAGGCTTTTTGCAATATTTTTTGGCAGCTGTGTGTATTTTTTATATGGCGTTTTGTATTTTGCCAGAGGTCAAGCGGGTGTTTGCTCGGCACTGCCCCAGGCCCCGAGCCTCGGGGTCGCATGGTCTAGCTCTAAAATTTTTCCCAAATTTGAAATCCATTTGTGCAAGGTTAATCAACTGCGTTTATATATCGTAAAAAGCATTGACAAAAAAACAAAAATATTGTATTGTGTAATTACGATAAGTTAGGAGGAATTTTTATGAGAGCACCAGAAGAAACAAACTTGCAAATACGAATAACTAAAGCAGAAAAGGAAAAGCTGAAAGCGATAGCAAATGCAAACGGGAAAACACTATCAGGTTATTTAAGGGATTTATATATGGCTGCTGTTGCCGAATATGATGGTAGTGAGGTAGCAAGTTTTAATGGGGCGGAAATAAAGCGTAAGGAGTATACCCCAGGCAAAAAAGAATGGTGTAGTTGTATATATAAGACAAATGCAGAAACCAAAAGAGTAATCACAGAGCTTGCCACTAAACTTGACACAACACCAAGTCTATTTATAAAAAAACTTATGATGGATTGGCTGAATGCTAAAACCAATGGGTTGGAATTAGAAAATGTTGAGATTACCAAGAGAACAAGAGGAGCTGTAGAGAATAACGAAAAGATTTACATACAGCTTACATTGCAGGAAAAGACAACATTCAAGACGGTTTTATCGGAATTAGATAGGACTATGCCAGCTTTGATAGACACACTGATAGATAACTACACAAAATCACAGCACGATGAATCAGAGGAAGTGTAAAGCAATATGGCAGGTTGTATAGCAGGAATGATAGTATTGCCAATCACTATCATGTGTGCGATGGTGAATATTGCAATAGACATATTCCGAACGATGGTAGAAATGGCGGAACTGGCTATAAAGCTATTTGGAGCTATGATAGATTTTGTATGCTATTTGTGTGAAAAATACCAAAAGCTAAAGGAGAGGAGTCACCATGATTAAAAGAATAGCCACCTTGGTAACAATGTTAGTCGTATTGGTAGCGAGCCAGTGTTATGCAGCACAGCTTGCTGATGATGACACACGCATTAGTGATAAAACTGCAAAAGAGATTGTATCTGTGCTAGACGAAAGTACATATGAATCTATATATTATTTCTTTAGTTCTGATTCATCGTATATAACGGGGAAGTACACAGGTATGGCAATAGACCGTAACGACCATATTGCAAATGCATTTACTATAAATATGACTAAGTCAGGTTATGTATCATCGGTCATTATTGAATGTCACAATGGTATACAACCATCAACCTATAGAGTTAGGCATAGATTACTTAACCTTATGGGGGTAGCAGACCATGAGATAGAAGCAACAGATACTATTGACTCAGGGCTAGGCGACTATATCTTTCGGAGACATATATATTCAAATGCTGTTGGCAAGAATATATATACGTCTGAAACCCCTGGAATGGATACAACCACAATAATAGCAGACACACCTTTTTATACCATAGAGCAAATAGTTTTGTTCCAAATGAGGAACTGAATATAAAAATGTGATAAAACTAGCCAAATAACCCATAAAAATGAGATTCGAGCAATTTGCCCAACTCCCTCGAATGATGTATAATAACCTCATAAATTTCCTTTCAGCGCACTTAGCGGAAATACCTAAGCATAAGACCACCCAGAGTACCTTTTGGGTGGTCTTTGTGTTTGTCTAGGCGGTTTCGTTAAGGAATTTATTGATAAAATAGGTCTGGCCTTTGCCTGTGACTTTGGTGGTTTTGGTAATTTTAGTGCTTTCATTAGGGGTAACGATGGTTCGTTCCTTTATTTCAAATAGCCCCAGCTTCATGCTCTTTTGAGTGGGCATGTTGTAATCAGTTCCTTTTCTGCTGATTAGGTAGCCGTGTTCTCTCAACCACTTGAACAATCTTTTCTCACCTGTGTCTATACCATTCTGTTTGATTATTTTAGCAAGCTCGCCAATCAGAATAGAGGTTTTAGCAGTCTCGACAGCTTCAGCAAATATGATTTTAGGCTTGTTTTCGATAAGAGCTTGTTCAGCTTTCAATCTATCAGCTCGTTCCTGTTTTAGGTTGGTCAATAACTTAATCATGGTGTCAGGGTCGGCTAAGAGCTGGTCTACAACCTGTGGGGTGATATAGGCACCGTTCTTGCGAATGCTAGGTAATACTTCATCAAACACCCAGCTTTCAAATTTTTCAGCAGCAGGGAGTTTGGAATGAGTAATGAGGCGATATATATCACCCTCTGAAATAAAGTTAATTGCCTGGATACCGCCATTTGTAGGGGTGTCACGTTTCGTTACCCCCTTGCAGTGGTCAATAATTGCTTTGCGTGGATTGCTATAGCCTAACATCGTAGCCACATCGGAAGCGACAAACATCATTTTGCCATTTTCCTCAATGGTTCTAAGAGTTCCAAACTCCGCACTGGTAAAAATATCCAATTCATTTGACATAGCATTTACTCCTTTCGGTTTTCCATATTGAAGTACTTCAATAACACTTCAAAGTCACTTCAATACTTCCAAATGCTTGCGAGTTGTCAAAGATTTGTTGACAACTGACCATATTCTCTATAGGTCTACAAAACATTTGCATAATAGAAACATTTTTGTTATAATAAAACTACAGACGGAACTCAAAAGCGTTGTATTACATATTGAGGACCTAACGATGGAAAAGCACTGCTATCTAACTTTCAACCACTAGGGCGGTGCTTTTTATTTGTAAAATATTATATACCAATATGAACATCAAGACAAGAAAAAATGTAGTTTTATTTGTAACTTTTTAAAAGTAGTAACTACAAAATGCCCAAGTCGTGCATTTCTTTACAATTTTAAGTAGATTGTGTGGGAGGGATACCATGAAAAGCGAAGAAAAAGTCGATTTTTGCACTACTTGCGGAAAAGAAACAGGATATACCCTGCGAAAGGCGAGCATAAACAAAAGAATTAAGGGCAAAGAATATACTTTTTATATCACAAATGCTGTATGCAATGAGTGTGGTGGAGAAATGAATATCCCTGGCTTGATTGATAGAAATATCCAGGAGTTCAACGAACAATACAAAGCCTATCTGAAATGATTTGCAAGGGTTTTTGTAGTTGACAAAACGCACATATATCCGCTATAATGTGGTATGATGGATAATAAAGTATATAGATATTTGCAGACTGTTTGCTAATTGGCAAGCGGTCTTTTTTATTGGGGGGCAATGAGATGTACAAGACGGAGGCTAAACCCAGGGTGGTTACAGCTGATGGTGTACCAGTGTTTTGTGGGCATGATGAGATTTTTAAGATTAAGGATTTGAAGCCTAATCCTAAAAATCCTAATCAGCACAATGCCAAACAGATAGGACTACTGGCAACCATCATCAAATCGAACGGCTGGCGGGCACCTATTACTGTCAGCAAAAGAAGTGGATATATAGTAAAGGGGCATGGGCGCAGACAGGCAGCAATATCCGCTGGTCTAAAGGAAGTACCTGTAGAGTATCAGGATTACGCTACTGCAGCAGAGGAAAATGCTGATTTACTGGCCGATAATCGCATAGCCGAGCTTTCAGATATTGATAACGACAAGCTCATGGATATGATTAAAGATACTGACTTTGGCGAAATGCCTGTAGAACTTACAGGTTTTACCACAGAGGATTTAGCTGACATTCTTAATGAAATTGAGAACAGCGACGAAAAGGTCGAAGATGATGGCGCAGATTCCGAATCTGACACAGACGAAGAGATTCCGCCATTTACCAAGCCTAATGATTTGTGGCATTTGGGTGACCATAGGCTTTTGTGTGGCTCTGCAACAAGCACAGAGGACATAGATAGGCTGATGAATGGTGATATGGCACAGCTTGTACATACCGACCCGCCATATGGTGTTAGTTTTGTTGGAAGCGGTCGTGGCGAGAATAAGTTCGGCATGATTAAGAACGATGACAAGACAGATGATGCCTTGATGGGGCTTTTAGTACCAGCATTTAAGAATTATATGCGGTACACCAAGTCGGATGCTGCTTTCTACATTTGGTACGCCTTTGCTTCCAGGCGAGAGTTTGAAGATTCTATGACAGCTGTGGGGCTTATCCCTAAACAGCAGATAATTTGGGTAAAGAATAACTTTGTGCTTGCCCATAACGACTATCATTGGATTCACGAACCCTGTCTGTATTCAGAGAAAGCAGGACAGCACGCAAAATTCTTTGGTGACCGTTCCAATGTTACGGCATGGACAGCAACAGTCCGTACCGGTAAGGATATGGCCACCACAGTAAAAGGCGGTGTAGTGCTTACTGATGGAGAGGGACACAAAATAGCTATCTCTGACAAGACTGTCAAAGGCAAAAAAATGAGGTACATTCGCCTTGACGAAAACAAAAGCGTATTCCTCTACAATGAACCTGCTAATGGTACTGTTTGGGAGTTTGCTAAGGAATCGCACCCAATTCACACTACGCAGAAGCCAGTAGAAATACCCGCCAAGGCTATTTTGAACAGCTCCGAGGCTGGTGATGTTGTACTTGACTTCTTTGGTGGCAGTGGCAGCACGCTTATTGCCTGTGAAATGACAGGTAGGAAATGTCGCTCCACAGAGCTTGACCCCAAATATTGCGATGCCATTATAAAGCGGTACGCAGAGATTGCTCCTACTGGGACTATTACCTGCGAAAGAGATGGGCAGGAGTATTCCTATTCCGAAATACAGGCAATGTACCAGCAGGAACACCCAGATGTAATGATAGAGTAAAAGACAATCCCCTAGCGAGCCTCTGATTCAAGCGTAATACCGCTAGGGTTTTCTATACAAACAAATAGTTTGTAACAAAGCAGTCCATGCAAGCTATAGCTCAATAGTTTTGGACTCTTTGTGGCATAAAACATCCTAATATTTCTCCTTTTTATTCCTTTTTTTAGGGACTGCTGTGTATATGGCGGTCCCTTTTCATATGCCGAGATAGTTCAACGAAGAACATTCAGTAATGAAAGATAGAGGTTCAAGTCCTCTAATTGGTCAAAGCAGGAAAGGGGGTGGAATGATGGCTGGCAAGAAAAGGAAGAAGCCTGATGATTTCATTGATAAATTCCTAGATGATTGCCAAGAGTGGGATAGAAGATTCGATTTAAAAGAAACAGATTCCGCATATAAGTATTTCTGTATATACAGGGATAGTTCGAGCCTGACGGGCGAAAGGCGTTCGTTGAGAAAGACTGCCGAACAGGCTGGAGTAAAACCTAGCACTTTGAGCGTATATGCCAATAAATACGATTGGTATGACAGAGTTAGGGCATACGACCTTTTTCTTGAAAAGAGCCGCAGGACTAGGTATGAGGAAGAATTGGACAAGATGTACGCTACCCATGCCAAGGTAGGCAACAGCCTTATAGTAAAGGCGATGAAGAAGCTCCTTAACACCCCTGATGAAATGCTTACCATAAACGATGTGATAAAACTGCTTGACCTGGGACTTAAGACAGAACGCATTTCACGAGGCGAAGTTATTGAGGGCAGACTCCGTAATCAGAAGTTACAGGCGGAGATTGACAACCTTACCAATGCTAACAATGGTGATACTGTTGAGATTGTCGATGATATACCGCTTGAAAATGAGGATATAGTCGATGATATTCCACTCTTGAAGTAGAGAGGGGGATAATATGGCACGACCAAAGCTATCTAAGCTGATAGCAAAACATTTTTGGGGTGTGCATAATGCTATAAAAAGGCATGATTACACCTATTTTTGGCTACCAGGCGGTAGAGGAAGTACAAAATCTTCGTTTGTAAGTTTGGAGATACCGCAGATATTGCTCCGTAATCCAGATTGCCATGCTGTTGTGCTTAGAAAATATGCCAACACACTAAAAGGTTCGGTATATGGACAAATGCAATGGGCTATAGATAAGCTGGGACTTACTGACAAATTTAGATATTTGACTGCACCGCCAGAGATAACATTTAAAAAGACAGGCCAGAAGATACTTTTTTTGGGTGTTGATGACCCACAGAAGATAAAATCTCTAAAACTGCCCTTTGGATATGTTGGAATAGTGTGGATGGAGGAGCTGGATTCTTTCAGCAGTGCAGAGGAAATACGAAGTCTTAACCAGTCGTTACTGCGTGGTGGCGATAAATTTTGGGAGTTTTTGACCTACAATCCTCCTAAAACAATGGATAATTGGGTAAATACGGAAAGATTAATCGAAGAACCCGATAAATTAGTCCACAGCACCACCTATTTAAATGTCCCTAAATCGTGGCTCGGCGAGGAGTTCTTCAATGCTGCAGAACGCCTAAAGCAGAGAAATGAAATGCTGTACCGACATGAATACTTGGGAGAGGTTACAGGCACAGGTGGTGCAGTATTTGAAAATGTAGTAGGCGAGGAAATCACAGATGAACAGATTCGTACATTCGACAAACTTTTGTATGGGTTGGATTTCGGTTTTGCCATTGATCCTCTTGCTTTTACTGCTTCTTACTATGACAAGAAGCATGAAATCCTCTATATTTTTGCCGAAATATATGAGGTAGGAATGAAAAACAAACGAGCTGTTGAGGCTATGAAGAAAATTTGTGAAAACAGACGAGTAGTAGCAGATAGTGCAGAACCACGAACCATCGCAGAAATGCGTGATTTGGGACTGCGTGTTGTAGCAGCACGAAAAGGCCCAGATTCCATCGACCACGGAATCCGCTGGCTACAGAATCTACAAAAGATAGTGGTCGACAAGAATAGGTGTCCTAACACATACAGAGAATTAGTAAGCTATGAATACGATAAGAACAAAAATGGTCAGTTCATCAGCAGTTATCCCGACAAGAACAACCACTCTATAGATAGTATACGCTATGCCACGGAATCCTTGATGCGTGAGCCTATTGATATTCATTCTGCTAAACATACATTGTTCTAAAGGTGGTGATATTTAGTGCCAATACAATATTCTATGAGAGGTTATACCTTTCTGGACGATGCCTATACAGGCGGTGGTGGCTTTCTTGATGGCACCTACCTTTTGAGGCATCCACGTGAGGACGATGCCAAGATTGCTTATCGACAGGAACTTAGCTACTACAGCAATTTTGTAAAGCCTGTGGTTGACTCCTTAACTAATCCTATTTTTCGCAAAATGATTGCTAGGGATTGGTCAAAGGGCAAAGCACAGTTCTTGCCACCATTCATGCATGATGTGGACAGGCTAGGTTCTACCATGAATCGTTTTATGAAGAACGCTGCTAGATATGCTAGACTTTACGGCTCTGTCTTTATCATGGTAGATAACAGCCGTGAGGTGTCATCTAATGCCTTGTCGGCACTTGATGAAAGGAAATACCCTTACTTATACTTCGTAAAACCAGAGCAGGTTATGGAGTATAAGAGTGACGAGCATGGCAAGCTGTTATATATCAAGTACAGAACACATGAAACCTGTACCAAGATTATGGGTGGGGCCAACCTCAATACAGATGAAAATGTATGGGAGTGGTGGCGTGACAAATGGAAAGTCACCTACCATGATGGGAAAGTAGAGGAGTCTGCCAACCAGCTGGGTTTTATCCCTATGGTTACTCTTTATGGTACTGATGCCGACACAGGCGATTTTATGCCGTTGTCCCCAATGATGTCTATAGCGAGAACCAACCTTGCTATTTACAATATATGTTCCGAGCTTAGGGAGCTTTTGCGAAACCAAGCATTTTCTATTCTGTGTTTCCCAATTACAGATGAAGTCAGCATTGATACCTTGAAACAGGGTATCAGGCTTGGCAGCGACAATATGCTTGTGTACGATGGCAATTCAAGCAAAGCACCATTCTTTATCTCGCCATCAGCTGACCAGGCAAATCTATTGCAAGCTGAAATAAACCGTCTCGTAGAGGATATATACCGACAGGCAAACCTCACAGGAGTTGCTTCTGTTCAGCAGAGAACGTCAGGTGTGGCAAGACAGTGGGACTTCGAGCAGACCAATCAGGCTTTGGCAGATATGGCAGAGAACTGTGAAATTGCCGAGCGAGAGATTGTTAAGTGCTTTCTTGCCTATATGGGTGAGGACACAGACTTAGAGTACAAAGTTATCTATCCTAGAGATTTTGGCATTGTAGATGTGTCTGGAGAGCTTGACAAGGTTGCAGCAGCTCTTTCCCTTAATGTTGGTTCTGAATTTGACAAGCAGGTCAAGATTAAGGCTACAGAGGCATTTTTGTCTAACATTCCAGATAAGGAGTATGACAAAGTTGTCGAGCAGATACGCACTTCTTCTGACGATGAACTTTACGCACAGATTGAGGGATTAGCAAGGGAGGGCACTTACAACCCAGCTACCCCAAAAACTGCCGATAAGGGCTATTCTGTGCGGGATAAAATAGCAAAGTATTTAGAGGGGCAGGAGCAACTCAAATCACAGGCAAGGAAAGATAGGTTGAAATGACAGTAAAGAAATCCAAACTGGTACAAGAAAATTGGCATAGAGCTAGTATTCGCAGTGCCGTTAATGACTTTACAGAGCAGTACAAGGACTATATGCAGAACGCTATAGATGATGTTTTTAACACCATGAAGCAGGGGTACGATATTCCCCAGGCAGTAGAAATTGTTACTTCTCGAAAAGGCTTTGTTAATGACAGATTGAAAGAGCTGATAGAGAATGTTTTGACAACAGTTGTCAAGGCTGTAAATGGCAAAACACTCCCAAAAGGCAAACTGCAACGAATCATTAACAGGGCTATGAATGAGCCGTGGACAGATGATGATGTCAGCTTAAAAAAGCGGATTAGACGGCTGTCCAACGATACCATCTATGAGATAAGGCGTTCCACTATGGCTACAGTAGGCAATCTCAATCAAATTGATATGAAAATCAAGAATATTGAGAAGCTGGTATTACAGACCAATGTGGATATTCGCAAGGTGAAAGACCAGTGCAGGTCGCTGCGGACTGTAGCAGGATTAGCTACTCATGGCGATAGGAATGTTTCTAAGGATTTGTATCAGCAAACTGAAAGGCTGATTAGAGCACTCAATGGAGATAGTGTCAGAGCACGAACACTGGCAATGAAGAATCTAAAGTATACAGCAAGCCAGGTATGGGAATATGCACTGCCTAACACATTGCAAATTGCCTTTAAGGGCAAAGCAGCATACAGGGCAGAGCGAATAGCTCGTACAGAAGCAAGCAAACTGTACTTTGAATCCTTTATTGCCCAACATCAAGGCAATCCTGATGTGGTAGCCTACCAATGGAGTTTGTCACCAAGACACAACATATTTGACCAGTGTGATGTGTGTGCCAACATCAACATCGGTTACGGCAGGGGTATTTATCCCAAAAATCTTATGCCGTCCATACCAAGGCATCCACACTGTATGTGTACTATTCGCCCTGTGTACCGAGTTTCTATGAAAGGTAAACACAGGGTTGACATAAATATGGCTAGGAAATATTTCAGCGGACTGTCTGAACGCCACCTGCAAGACCTGTTTGGCATTGCAGGGGCTGTTGATGTTTCATTAGGCGGTGATTGGCAGAAGTATCTGCGAGGTTGGAATGGTTTCAGCAAGCCAAAGACAAGATTTAAATTTGAAGATTTTGATTAGGGGGAAATAATATGCCAAAGACAAAAGACGAGATTATTGCAGCACTTGGCACATTGGAAGATGGCAAAGAGTTCGTAAGCGGTCTTAATGCCATTCTAAAGGATTCCAATGATAATGCTCACAAGCTGGAGGAGCTTACCAAGGAAATCGGTGAGCTGAAAACCAATAGCACCACTATTGGCGAAAATTACAACAAGCTGGCTGACTTTATCGGCTTGAGCACTGATGTCACCGACCTTGATGCAGCACTTGAAGCTATCAAGGCTAACAAGGGCAAGGAAGCTAATGCTGATAAGATTACCCTACAGAGTAAGATTAACGAGCTTACACGTGCTCTCAAAGCCTCTGAGGATAAGGGGAGGGAAACTTCTGCACTGGCAAAGGCTGAAAAAGCCAAACGGCAGTCCATGATTAGGGATATGCACATTCGCAATGCATTGGAGGCCAACAAGGCAGTAAATCCAGCTATCACTTCTGGACTTCTCCGTGACAGAGTAAAGGTAAATGATGATGATACCCTGTCCTTTATGGCTGATGACGGCTCCGAGGTTACTGTTGACGAGGGAGTTAAGTCTTTCCTTGAAAAGTACCCAGAGTACAGAGTAAATCATCAGATTCCTGGTGCTGGTGGTTCCTATGGCGGTCAGACCGTTGATAAGATTGATTTTGAGAAGATGTCCCCAGAGGAGTACCGCAAGCTCCGCAAAGAGGGCAAAATCCGTTAATATGCCGATTTCGGCTGATTATATTGTAAAACGAAAGGAATGATTATTTCATGGCTAATTCTTTTTTAACTCCTGCGATTATTGCGCAAGAAGCACTCATGCAGTTGGAAAATAACCTTGTAATGGGTAATCTGGTGAACAGAAGCTACTCTACCGAGTTCAAGGCTAAGGTAGGCGACACCATCACTGTTCGCAAGCCTGTGACTTTCCGTGTTGATGAGTTCAAGGACGAAATCAACCTGCAGAACATTAATGAGAGCGGTGTATCTGTAAAGATGGACAAGCTGCTTGATGTTTCTTTCCCTATTGATTCCAAGGATTTGACTTTGTCTATTGAGCGGTTCTCCGAGCGTTATGTTATTCCTGCTATGGCAGCATTTGCACAGGATATTGATTCCCGTCTGGCACAGCTGGCACTTGATGTTCCTTACTTTACTGGTACTGCTGGTACTGCCCCTGATTCCGTGGCAAGCATTACTTCTGTTCGTAAGATTATGAATGATAATAAGGTTCCTATGGCTGGTCGTAATTTGGTTTTGGACACCGCAGCAGATGCCAAGCTGTTGGAGCTTGACACTTTCAATCGTGTTGATGCTTCCGGTACTTCCGATGCACTTGTTAATGCTATTCTCGGTAAAAAGTTCGGCTTTGATTGCTACATGGATCAGAATATTGTGTCTGTAGCAAATGACAATTTTGTTGGTGCTGCGCCAAAGGTTGCACAGGCTGTAGATAAGGGTGCGGAAACCATGACTATTACCGACACCACTCTTACCGGTACTGTAAAGAAAGGTACTTTGCTGAAGATTGCGGGCACTACCCAGACTTTTGTTGTTACCGAGGATGCCACTGCGGCTGGCAATAATGCCGTATTGAAGATTTACCCTGCTGTTGCTGATGGTATTAAGCAGGATGCAGCAGTAACTGTTATCGGCAACCATGCTGCCAATATTGCTTTCCATAAGAACGCTTTCTCCCTGGTTTCTGTACCACTGGATAAGCCTATGGGTTCTAATAACAGTGCAACTACCAGCTACAACGGCTTGGGACTACGTGTAACTTACGGCTACAACATCGACAAGAAGCAGGATATTATCTCAATTGATGGCTTGTTCGGTTTCAAGACTCTTACCCCTGAGCTGGCTTGCGTATTGCTGGGCTAAGAGGGGGCATGACAGATGGTTTTGAAAACTGTTACCATGTACAGCCCTGACAGCGAAGCATACCTCGTAAATGAGGCAGATGTTGCTGATTACAAAGCAAAGGGCTTTACTCAGAAGAAGAAAACTGCTACCAAGGCTGTAAAGGCTGACACTAGCACCACAAAGGAGTGATTAATGCATGGCATGGCGCGTTAGGGTTGAAATTCATTCAGATATATTGGAAAAACGATTAGCCAGTTTGGGACCTAGGAGTAATGCTGCAATGCGCCTTGCCCTGCAAGAGTCAGCTGATATGGTGCGTGACTATGCAAAAAAGCACCATCGCTTTGAATCAGTAAGTGGTAAACTTGAAAAATCTGTAATCAGTTCGGTAAGAACGACTGGCAATACAGAAGTGGCTACTATACGACTCGACAGGCGTATTGCTCCCTATGCCAATATTGTCCATGAGGGTGCTAAACCACATGGAATAGGTCCTCGTTGGGAGAAAGGGAGATTAGAGTTTTGGTGGGAGATGGAAGAACGTTATTTTATTGGTGAGCCTGGACAATATGTGCACCATCCTGGACAACGGGCAGACCCGTTCTTGCGGAAAGCAATCAAAGCTGTCCAACCCAATATTGACGATATTTTCCGTAAGCATCTAAAACTACTCGTGAGAGAGCACCGAAGCACGAGAAGCAGACAGTTAGCACGAGCAAAACGCATTGCAAGTCGGAGAGGACGGTGAATTTTATGATTGAAATTGAGGGAAAGCGCATTTATTTTAATCCTGATGATGTGGTTGATGCACTGCTTGCTAAGAAAATCACTGACCGTATACTTATCAAGTCATCCCTATACATCGAAGATATGGCTTTAAACTTTGGTGTTCAAAAGGAGGAAATCGCAGACCCTGTGCCGTTCAAGATTGCACGGCTTGCAATGGTTTATGCCCTTATGATGACCGCCTTAGAAAACTCTCGAATGGCTTCTGATGGAAGTCAGGACGGCGCAGATGCCTATGAATTAAAACGCAGGGTATTTGCCGAGGAGTTAAAACAAATTGAAGCACAGTTGAGTGCAGACACCTTTAGCAACGGTCAGTCAAGCATTAAGATGACTGCACCATTTGCTGTGCCTATTCTAAGGGGGTAAATCATGGGCAGATTATCTTATTGGTATCCTTTGGCTAAAAGCCTAGCCAATTATCTAAACAATCAACTTAGTGAAGAAAAAGACGGCATGGGAAATCCCATACCGCTGTTTGATGGTGTCGATGTTTATGTTGGCACTAAAGGAAAAGGCAGGGATTATCCCTGTATAGAAGTCACATGGGAGTCAGAGTCTAATGTTTCCAATGCTTTACCGACTGTAGGCGAAGTCAGCTTATGGGTAGATGTATGTGTGGAAGCAGACGATGACGAGCCAGAACAGGCATATGTTATGCAGGACGAACTGCAAAGCAAAATCTTTGATTGTCTGCCTAAATGGCCACATGTGGCTAGAGAGGACACAGGAATAGCTCCAAATGTTACTATTGAGGAAATCGTATCAGATGGAGATATTTATAGACCTGTGTCGATTTCACGAATAGTATTATCTATTGAATGGAGGAAAGCATATAATGGCAAATAAGTCAGGTTCTAATTCTAACGACTTGTATGTTGGTGCTGGTAAATGGTATACCTATCCATGGGTTGATGGTATTCCACAGCGTGACGACCTTACCATGATTGGTGATGTTGGTTCTGCTACCCTGAGCACCGATATTACTTCTATCGAGCACAAATCCTCTATGGATCAGGCTCGCGAGGTTATGGCCTCTATTAATACGGAAACCACCCAGAAGCTCACTTTGGAACTTTATGAGTTTGACCCTGTCAATCTTGCAATCGGTCTGTACGGCAAGGATGGCGTTGTGGAGCAGGTTGCTGGTAATAAGACCAAGCAGTACAAAATCTCTCCTAATATGAATATCCGCCTCATGGATGATGATGGAAATCCATACATGAATGTTTCTGACATTGTTATTAATCGGGTTTCTGCTAAACAGGCAAAGGTGGAAGCAGCTCAGATGACTTCTGCGAATGGTTCTACTGGTACTGTGACCAGTGGTGGTACATATACCGGTATCAAGGACACTACCTACTACATTCGCATTGATAAGGCTAATACCGTTGCAGGTACTGTTACAGACTGTGAGTTTGCGTGGGGCAAGGGCAGTAGCTCTGCAATTGCTTTTGCTGCAGCGCAGAAACTTACAGCAACCGGTACTGCACAGACTTTGGACGACGGTGTTACTGTAGCATTGACTCTTGGCTCTACTGATAGCTTTGTTGTTGGTGAAATCTACAGTATTGATGTTAAGGCTGCTGGCGGTAAGCTGGTAGAGGGTGTTGATTATGTCGTAAACGAAGTTGATATTCGTGGTGGTATTATCAATATTCCTGCCACTGCAAAAATCGACGATGATACCGAGGTTTTGGTGGCTTTCAATGTTCCTGCTATGAAAGCACCTAAGATTATGGGTGGTACTATTGGTAAGATTGAGCGTGGTTTGCTGTTCATCGGTGACCCTAACATTGGCCCATGCTACAATATGGAAATTTGGAAGGCAGCTATTAAGCCTAATGGTGATGTCGGCCTTATTGGTACGGACTTTGCTTCTTTCCAGTTGGAGTGCACCCTGCTCTCCGACAGAGCAAATCACCCAACAGAGCCACTGTACACTATGGCAAAGGTTAAGGCTAACTAACTGCTTGCCCCCTGGCAGATAGTTTAGGATAAAACAAAAAGCACTGCTATTACACAATTGTGTTTTAGCAGTGCTTTTTGTGGCTTTTGACCTCTATCAAAGGAGCAAAAAAATGATGAAATATGATTTAAATACATTATAGCAATGAAAATAATATTGGGCAAATTAAGGGGGATTTTTTATGTCAAATGAAAAAGAAGTAGAAGTATTGCTTGCAGGTGAAGAAGTAACTGTTCGTGGCGAGGTTTTAAAGGTAAAGCCTTACAATTGGGTTCAGACCTTTAAGATGGCCAAGCCATTCAAGATTGTTATGCAGACTGTTATCGACAATGCCGAAAAGGTAAGCACCTTGACCAGCTTTACCAACATGAGTGAAATTCAGCAGGTTTACGCTATCCTTGACTTTATAGCCAGCGTTGACGATGGAGAGGAGTTCTCCAATGCACTTGCAGAGCTTATTGCAGGTTCTATTGGCAAAGATACTCCATATGTTAAGGAACTTGACATTGACGAGGTTATTACAGTCGGTATGGCTGTGTTCAAGGTAAACAAAAGTTTTTTCTCCCAGAAGCTGGGAAAGATAGCAAAACTGTTTCCAGCACCAAAGAAGAAAGAGAAGTAAGTCCCTACGAGGTTATACAAAAACTAATCTCGCACGGACATACTAAAGAACAAATACTCTATGATTATAGCGTTTCAGAAGTCCGTCTTTTCTACGAAAAGGTGGTTTCTGATGAAATGCGTGAACAAGCAGATTTTATTGACGGAATTGTTGCAGGTATTGGCGGTGCTTTTGGGGGGTATAAGCAATTGCAGAGTTCGCTTGCACTTCTTAGAGAGGGCGTGACACACGAATGAGTCAAGATACTGATATTAGTGTTGCCATCACAGGCGATACATCAGATTTACAAAAGAAATTAGCAGGGCTTAAAAAGGAATTAGCTGACTTACGGGTAAATACCGCCAATAATTCTACAGCCGTGGCTGATAAGGCACTGAAACAGGCAGAAGCCAGTGCTAAAAAAGCTAGTGATGTGCTTATCAATGCCAAGCAGAATGTCAAAGAGCAAAAGGATTTGTTGGTTCAGGCCGAGAAAGAGCTAGCGGAAGCCAAGAAAAGGCTGGAAAGCACTCAGCAAAAAGCAAATTCAGCAAGGGCATTGGAAAATGAAGCTGCTGCACGCAAAAAGAATCAAACCGAAGCCTATAAAGAGCAGATGGCTATCAATGCTGTGATGAAAGCAAAGCTAGCTGAATCCCAGGCCGAGGAGAGAGCTAGAAAAAAGCAAATGGAGCTTGTCAAGGCTAAGGAAAACCTTGATAAAGCAATGGCTAATACTCCGACCAAAGATGATAGTGCCAAAATTCAATCTGAAAAAGAGTATACAAAAGCCCAACAAAAGGCTAAAAATGCTACTATGGCTAGGGAGGAAGCTGAGCGAAACCTTGCTAATGCCAGTGAACGTAGAACAAAAGCACTAAAAGCTGTAAAAAAAGCAGAAGAACAGGCAAAATCTAATGTTGCCAATGCTCAAACCCAAGAAAACCTAGCCAGCTTGGGTTTGAAAAATGCAAAATTGGACGAAAAATCAGCAAAACAGCGGTTGAAAGCAAGAAAAAACGACCTTGATACAGCAACCACCCCAGAGAAAGCTGCTAGTGCCGAAATTGCCTACGAAAAAGCTCAAAATGCAGTAGAAGCAGCACTTAATCGCAGGGAAAAGGCTGAACGCAGATTAGCACAGGCACAAAAACAGAGGCTTCAAGCTGAAAAGGAACTTGAAAAAGCTGGCAATATTGCTAGTCGTAAAGCAGATTCCGAACAGTACAAGAAAAATCTTGCCCAACAGGCTGTGAAAGTAGCACGCAGAAACGAAAGCGAAGCTCTCGCTGATTTAGAAATAAAGAGAGAGGCTCGTAAAGCAGCACGTTCTGATTATTACAATGCGACTCCACAGAACGACACAACGGCACAAAGAGAAGCTCTTACCAAGGCAGAGCAGGAGTATCAAAATGCATTATTAGGCTCGGAATCAGCAGTAAAACGCAGACAGATTGCAGAGGAAAAGCTCCAGAAAGCACAGGAGCGTCGAAAGTCTGCACAAGAAGCCCTAGCAAAAGCACAAACCAATGTGGCCAACACTGGCAGTGTGCAGGGAACGGCTAGTAAAGAAGAACTGCAAGGGGCTAAACAGGCTGTATCTAATGCCGAGGCTAGAATGAAAGCAGCGCAGAAAGCTGTTGAGAGTGCAGTCAAGGCAGAGGAAAAGGCTAGTAATGATCTTGTGCGTGCCACTAATCAAAAGAAATCCGCCCAGCTGAAAGTAGATACAGCCGAAGCAAGACAAAAGATTACTGCTGTCAGCGAGCAGATAAAAGCATTAAGGGCTAATACACCTAATATAAAGGTAAAGGCTAACACTGGACAGGCACAAACGCAGTTAAGCAAGCTAGAGCGAGTGATACAGTATGTTGATAAGGCACATACTGTGAGCGTGAGAGCATCGGGAGTAAACAACCTTATTCATCAGCTTGCATTAGTTAGTGCTGCTTTCTATGGCATAAAAGGTGTTATGAACGCTATTCAGGGTTCGTTTGATGCCATCATTGGCAGTGGCCTTGAATATCAAAAACAGATTGAAAACGCTCGTATTGGTATTGCCAGTATCTATGCCTCTATGACACAGATAAATGGTACAAAAACCACCTTTGAGCAAGGGTTAGGTATTGCTAATGAGGTTGTTGACAAGCTCCAGCAGGTAGCAGCAGTTACCGCAGCAACTCCTAAAGATTTGCTTACCACATTCCAAGGTTTGGCTGGCCCTGGACTGGGTGCAGGTATGACCACTGATGAGCTTATAAAGTTCACCACCACAGGTGTTAATGCTGCCAAGGCTATGATGTTGCCACCAACACAGTTCATACAGGAATTGCGTGACCTTGTGCAAGGTGGTATTCAGCCAGCTTCAAGTACCATTGCTACAGCATTAGGACTGCGTGATTCTGACATTAAGGCAATGAAAAGCTCCGCTGATGGACTCTTTAAATCCTTGATGGAGAAAATGGAGGGCTTTTCCGAGGGCGCCAGTATGTACACCGAAACCATCACAGGTAAGATGGAACTTCTCAAACAGGCTTTTGTTAGAGCTAGTGCGGAATTTACCTCTACCTTTGAGGTGGAGATTAAATCAGCCTTGGACGGAATATCCTCACTTTTTGCGGACATAGATACTAAGGCAGGAACATTCACCATTAATCCAGAAATAACCGACACTATCAAGGAATTGAAACTTGACCTGTTGGAAGTAATGGATATATGGGGTGGTTTCGATGAAGATACAGGCAAGTGGTATCCGTCAGAAGAAGCCCTAGATTCATGGGACAATATATGCTCCTTGGCTGCGGATTTTCGTGACCTTGTGCTGGATATAAGTGATGCCTTGGTGGATTGGACTCCCGTTATTTCTTCTGCTGTAGACGGACTTACTGATGGATTATCTGTTATTACTGATATTCTTGATGGCATTGTGAGCGTGTTTGATTACACAGGTAAAATAGCTGGTAAGAATCAGGATATACTAGACTTAGTGCATGATATTGTAGAAGTCTATGTGCTCTATCAAGCATTAGTCAAGAGTGTCTATATCATCACAGGATTGGTAAAATCCGTAATGCTTGCCATTAATCTTGCAAAAAAAGCACAGCTATTAATGGAAAAAGGCATTGTAAAACTTCAAATGATGGAAGTTGCTCTTACTACCATTATGAAAGCAGGTATTGCTGGAATCGCTGCCTTGACGGCAGGTGGTATCGCTGTAATGAGTGGAGCATTGGACGGAGTATTCAATTCTATCAGCAGTAAAATTGATGGACTCATTGGCTCTGACGGTTCAGGAGCAGACGACTCTTATAGGCAACAGCTTGAAGAACTGGACAAACGAAGAAAAGAAAACTATGGGCAGGACAAGCATACAGACCCACAGGCTTTAAGGGACGCTCGTGCTCGCCAAACCAACAAAACGGACGATAAGGCAGAGAAACAGCGGTTGCAGGCTTTACAAAAGTCCTTAAACCAAATATTGAAGCGTATCGACAATGCATTGAAAGACCAGCTCCAGCAACAAAAAGAACATATGGAAAAGGTAGAGCTTCTTAATAAGCAAAGTAAGATGTCTGTCGATGCCTATTATGCTGAAAAAGCCAATAATGACAAGATAATTGCGGAGAAGAGTCTTTCTGCTTTAGAACAAAAAAAGGAGGCTATACTTAGCATTGAGTGGCCAGAGGATAAGCTGGAAGAACGTGACACTAAGCTGGAACAGATAAACGCTGAAATGGATAAACAGACACGTGCTTTAGAGCTGGCCGCAGAGAGTATCACAGGCTTGAAAGACCTGAAAGAGATAGTCCGACAAGATTTTGCCAGAAATAACCCACAGCAATCTGAATCCGATGTAGTTAGGGCAAAAACTCTATCTGCAATAGAGCCAGAATTGGTTAAATTTGCCGAAGAACATGGCTGGGATAACCCAGGCGAAACTATAAAGCAGGTTATGGATGCATCTATACGAGAGGGCTTAGATGCAAGAGCGGTAGTTGCTCTTATCCAGCAAGAGAGTGGTGGCAAGAGAAATGCCAAGAGTCCAGCAGGAGCTATAGGATTAACACAATTAATGCCCAAAACCGCAGCCGAAGTTGGGGTTAATCCTTATGATTGGCGAGAAAATATAAACGGTGGTGCAGCATATCTTGCTAAGATGATGCGAGCTAATAAAGACTTTGCAGACATACTCGACCGTGCTATTGCTTCGTACAATGCAGGACTAGGTGCAGTACAGCAATATGGGGGTATTCCACCATTCCCTGAAACACAAGCGTATGTAAAAAATTTTCACGGATATTATGATTCAATGTCATATATTCCTGATACAAGGTATCTTCCTAAACCATCAGCTTCTTCTACTTATGGTTTTTATGCCACAGGCGATAATATGCTAAAGGGAAGCAAATTTGACAGGCGTTATATAGATGAATCTCATTCTGTTGGTGGCGTAACAAAACTTGACGGAATTAGAGATATTGTTTACAGCACTTTTAACCAAGTTGCTAAGGATTACTTTGATAAAACTGGAGAACGACTTGTCATTACAGGTGGCAGTGAAGATGGTCATGCAGGTGGCGAATATAGTCACGGCAGGGGGTGGAAACTAGATATTTCCGTACCCAAAAGGGATCGTGAACTGTTGGCAAAACTTCTTGATTCCGCTGGCATTGCAGCGGGTAACGAGGGCAATCATTGGGATTTGTCCTTTGGCGGTGGCGGAATAGGTGGTCCCTCAGTCAACAGCCGTCAAACAGGAAACCTGCATAATGTTCCAACATTGCAGGATTACACCGCAACATCAGGTATTCAATACGAATATTACAAAAAGATTGAAAAAGTACGTGAAGATTCCATGCAGGATAGGATAAAAATTGCCGAACTGTATGGAAGTGCAACTGAGGAAAAAATAGCTGCCTTAGATGAAAAATACCTAAAGCAAATCGCAGAGATCTATACCCAATTCCCTAATGAGATTGGCGAAAAACGAGTGGCACAGTTAAAAGTGCTCTGGGATAATGAAAAACGAGGTATTCGCTTTGAGGGTGCAGAAAAGCAATTAAAATACACCCTGAAAGACCTTGAAGCCAGCAGTGAGTTGATGGGGGATAAAATCGTTAATGGTGCTGTCAGCCTAAAAGATGGCATAGATAAATACTATGACCATTTCACAGGCGATAATTCCTCTGTAAAAAAATACCTTGACGAACTCGAAACACTCATGCGAGAATACGAGAGTCAAGGAAACCTTGAAATGTATTGGAAAGTGCGTGATGAAATTGAAAACACCAAAAAGTCACTAACCAATATGATTAGCTCGTGGCTTTCAAAGATAGATGAAAGATTCTCCTTTGAGAGCAACATGGTGGATGCCGACTGGACGATGACCAGTGGGCAGAAAGAGCGTGAAAAACAGGCTATAGAACAAGCCAAACAGCGTGTTAAGGCCGATGCTTACGCTGAGCAGATTAAGCAGACCGCTATAGAGCTAAAAGAATGGCAAGAAAAGCTCAATGATGTTATTGCTGAACTTGAAAAGACAACTGACGATAAAGCCAAGTATGCCTTGGAGCAGGAAAAGACTCATATCCAGGGCAAAATAAACGAACTTTCACAGTTGCAGGTTGCCAATCAGCGTGCTTATGAGCTTGCTTCTGCACTTGGCCATGTCAAGACTCTGCTTGAAGAAACAAGGCAGACTGCCAAACAGGCATTGGAAGATGGTCTTGTGGAATTTCTTACCGATGGTATACAACAGGCAGAGAGCTTAGGTGATGCGCTTAGGAATCTTGCAGTCAGCTTTCTAAAGACCATGAATCAGTTCTTTGCTAAAAAGGTTGTAAGTGGTCTGATGGATGCATGGTTCCCAGAAGAGGGCTTTAGTAATAAGGAAACGGATTATACCAGTGGCGCGGAAACAGCCACATTGGCTACTGCACTGGAAACTACCACTGCTGCTACCGAACAGGCAAGTATGGCAACTGAACAGTCTACAACGGCATTGGAAGCCAATACCAGTGCTACAGAGAACCTTACCACAGCTATGAATAATGCTCCCGCACGAGGGACAGAGGGAGCAGCCACAACCACTGCTGGTACTGCTAGCAGTGCTGCTTCTACAGCAAATTCCGCAACGGCAAGTGGTGGGGCAGTACAGCAGACTGGTGGAGGAACAGCTACACAGGCAGGTGCTCCGTCAACTTCCAACTTCATTACGAATATCTTTGGAAGTTCGCTGGGACAGCTTGCAGGTAGTCTATTCTCCTTGAAAAACCTTATTAGTGGTGATACTAAGGAAAGACTGCTCTCTATGATTTACTTGCAGTTGCAGTTAATCCATCAGGCTGTTACCGCATTATCGTTTTCAGCTTCAAGTGGATTTGCAACAGGCGGTTACATTTCTGGGGCTGGTACAGCCACATCAGACAGTATACCTGCAATGTTGTCTAATGGCGAATATGTGGTAAAGGCTTCTGCCGTAAGACAGTATGGTCGCACCATGCTAGACAGGATTAACAGTGGCTCTTATGAGCGATTGAGGGTGAGTGTGCCTAAATTTGCCACAGGTGGCTATGTAGGCTCTACTGGTGCGAAAGCAACCAACAACTTTGCTACTTCCTTTGGGGCTTCCGTATCTCCACAGCTTCATGTAAACAACTATGTCGACGGAAAGCGTGTATTTGATTCCTATGGCAAAGAAGTTGTACGCAGTGAAGTTACCAAGGCAATTGTACAAAATGCAAAACTTTATTCCAAAACTTTAGGTTTATTCTAATAGAAAGAGGGACACCTGCCTTATTGGTAGATGTCCCTCTTATTTTATTTCTGAACTAATGCGACTTTCTTTATCTCGCCGTTGTTATCGATATAGTCTTCATAGCCTACAATTTTGCCACTGTTACCGCTATTGCTTAATGCTGTGCGGATAGCTTCAACACCAGCTTCATTATAGCGGAAAGTTTCAACCTGCTTTGCGGAGTATTTGGACTTATCATAGAACCACTTGCCATACTGTTCAGTTTTCAGGTTATTCTGCTTGGCGATGGTTCCAACCCTATGGGCAGAGATTCCCAGCTGTTCACCAACTTCGGTAGCAGTATAGGTTTTCTGCTCAACCTGCGGCAAAGCAAATACTTCCTTGTCAGCCAAGGTGTTAGCAGCATAGGCATTGCAGATTTCCTTATACTCAGTTACACCGGTATTCTGTGCTATCTTCAACCACAAGCCAGCTTGGCGAGTACGAGCGTTCATCAGCATGGTAGTAGCTCTTTGCTTCTGTGTCTCGGATTCTTTTGCAGTATAGCTACCAGTTTTGCGGATAGCAGGGAGAACCTCGGAAGTTACCCAATGCTTGAACTCTTTAGCACGTGGGAGTTTGGAGGAGAGGATTAGAGAATAGAGTCCTGACTCGTTGATTAGGATTCCCTTTGTCCCGTTGACGGTGAACAAATCGTTCACCGTCTTATCTTCCGCAACAACATGGTCACGAATTGCTTTTTGTGGATTGGTATAACTCAATGCTAAAGCCACATCTTTGCCGACAACCCAAGGAACACCATCAATATTAACGGCTCTAATGTTACCAAACTCGACATTCTCGAAAATCTTCAAATTATTATCCATTATGCAATTTTCCCTCTTTCATTCTGCCAAAAGGTTTGCTATAATAGATTTAGCAAGACCTTTTGGTTTTTGTGTGTAGAAACAGCTCATTAGCGGTCAAACTTGTTGAGCTGTTTCTTTTTTATTGGTCAATTCCTCTAATAACATATCAATCCCTAAAACGATAGCATCTGTTCTTGGCTTTTTTAACAATGCTGCACATTCAGCTATCTTTTCCAGCTCATGCTCATTTAATCGAACAGTGAGCTTTTTATTTCTAGGAAGATCTGTTTTTAAAGGTCTACCCATTCGGGCACACATATCTTTCACCTCCCAACAGTGTATATTGTTACATAGTGCCGTGCAAAAGTCAAGTATTTTTTTCACCGCCCAGCAAAGCAATAACTTCGTCAACTATTTCCAAAAAGGAAAGAGTTGATTTTTATAATCGCTCAGTAAAACAATATATTACTTCGTCAACTTGTTGGTTTTTTGCACAAGTTGATTTTTACAATAGTGTTTAACTCGTTGCCAACTTGTCAATGACGAGTTACTTTGATATACTGAACCTCCCACGACTAAAGCCGCGGGGTTCCCAGCCAAGAATCCTAATGGATTCAGATACGCTGGGCTACCCCCGTAGTTCCTACGGTTCTTGTATATGTTATACTCCAACTATTCGGAGTCCTTCATTTAGAATATTTATGGCTGCATTTACATCCCTGTCATGGACAGCTCCGCATTGCGGACAAGACCATTTTCGCACTGACAAGTCCTTGGTTTTAGCATGTTTATGACCACAACAGTTGCAAATTTGGCTTGATGGAAAGAACTTGTCTATTTTGACAATCTTCCTCCCATACCATTCTGCCTTGTAGCTAAGCATCCTGACAAACTCAGACCATGAAACATCCGAAATCGCCTGTGCCAGCTTATGATTCTTGACCATATTCTTGACCTGCAAATCTTCAAGGAATATCACATCATTGTTTCTTATCAGCTCTGTAGACAGCTTCTGCAAAAAATCCCTTCTCTGATTGGTAATCTTTGCATACAATCTTGCTACCTTGATTCTAGCCTTGTTCCTGTTTGAGCTGCCCTTTGTTTTTCGGGACAGGCTCTTTTGCAAAAACTTTAACCGTTTCAAGGATTTAGCCAAATATTTAGGATTTGCATACTTCTTGCCGTCAGAGGCTATGGCAAACTCCTTCAATCCTAGGTCTATGCCGACATTGTGATTTAATGGCTCTAAGGCTACCAGGGGGACATCAGTACAACAGATGGAAATATAATATTTGCCATCTGGCTCTTGCGAAACTGTCGCATTGAGAATTCTGCCTTCAAGCTGCGTTCGCTTGTCCTTTATCTTGACCTTGCCCAGCTTGGGAAGCTGAATCTTCTTTCCCAAGAACTTAATGTTTCCATTCGTGTAGCTTGTGCGATAGGACTTGTGTCTGTCGTGCTTGCTCTTAAACCTTGGAAAGCCAACTTCGGGACGAGCAAAAAAATTCTTGTACGCCACATCCAAATCCTTCAAGGATTTTTGCAAGGCATCCTTGTCAGGTTCTTTTAGCCATGTAAGTTTCTGCTTTAGGACTGTAAGCTCCTTGGAGCATTGATTGTATGACATGCTGGATTTATCCTGCTTGTACAGCACAATCCTCTTAGCAAGAAAATGATTATAGATGTATCTAGTGCAACCAAAGGTCTTTTGCAATAAAACCTGTTGAGTCTTGTTCGGATATATTCTAATTTTAAACGCCTTTTCCATGTCAATCACTTCTTTTCTGTCCTTGAATGCAACACGGCCTCTATGTCTATAATTATAGTACATAGAGGCGGTAAATTCAATTTCAATCCGTGATTTTCATGGATTTGGCAATAACATATGTAAGAATCATAGGATTCTATTTTAGTCGTATTTGGGAGATTGTCGTTCACCGAAAGCCGCTACACTCTCGGCAGTTCTCTTATGAACTTCTTGCATTTTCACGCAAGCACAGACTATATCTTGTCCGTCAGCCTTGCCTGTTACGGTCTACCCACTTCCCGCCGCTTGGCGGTACTTCCCTCAGGAGGAATAGTCGTTGAGCTTTCTCCTATTCGGAGCTTAGTTGCTGATTGTCCATTCTTTAGCACTTAGGTTTTAACCTTATGCCATATAGCAGATTTTTTCCGCTTTCGCCACATTCACGTCTAGGCTTGTTTCATCCTTGCGTTGTAGTTCTGCTATCTTTAGGAGTTTCCAGCAGTTCGAGTAGTATTGGATAGATTTAGAGCATCTATCTCTACGCACATATTTCTATATGCGCTGACTAGCTTGGTCGCCTAACTCACGACTAAAGTCACGAGTATGCGGCTCCCATATAATCAAAATTGAGAGTGCCGATGTCTTCTACGGGAGCTTGGTGCGGGAATAGCCCTCTTCGTTGTCGGAGAGGCTATTTTTGTTGCGGTACATTGAAATGCAGTTTACATTTACAGTCGAAAACAAATGTAGTATAATATAATGAGAAATAAAAGAATATTCGGACTGGAGCACTCCTAAACAGGGGTGCTTTTTCTTTTACAAAGAAAGGAGTGATTTTTGTGCCTTGTATGGATTTTTCGACAACGAAACCAATAGAAATTATCACCAAGACACTTGAATTTCTTACTGACAAAACCAAGATGGGAGAGGGCAACGAATGGATATTGAAAAGCCCTGCTACTATTCCATCATTTGAAGATAAATGCATTATTATGGGGCAGGGTGATGGCTCTGACGAGATTTACATAGGCATTGAATTAAAAACCCATCGAGTAGGAACAGCAGACCCAACACAGTTTGATATTCGTTTTAATGGATTTGCTGGTTTTGACGATGGGCTAACATGGGAGGAACAGCCTGGTTGCATCTACCATGAAACATTGCCTATTATCCCACTAGCACCACAGGCTAAATACTTCTGCTGGGTTACAGCTAATGCTCGCAGGTTTATCCTTGTTGTGCAGGAATCCACACAGTACGAAGCAGCGTACTGTGGATTTATGACTCCTATTGCTGTTGAAAGACAGTATCCTTATCCGCTGGTTATTTCAGCCAGTGCCGTGGACGGAGAAAAGTGGAATAGCAGTGCAGACAGTCACTCTAATTTTGTTCACCCTGGGGGAACATCAGTCAGGGAAACAACATTTAGGTTAAGGCGATCTGATGGTACATGGGAGAGTGCCCTTAATACTAAAACTAATCAGACCACATCACAGTTAGCGGTATGGCCACAAAATACTTCTCCTGTTAATGTACTTACCTGTCTTGACGACTCAGTAGCTGTTGAGCAGATAGTTATGTTTCCAGAGCTTTTATATGAGTGTGGTGCGGGACCAAATACAAAATCTATTGGCCCGGACCCTATAGGTATTATCGGTCAGCTGGCAGGGGTGTATTTTGTTGGCAACAGAGAAGATTTGTCAAGTAAAGATACGCTGCTATACAACGGCAAGCCATATATGGTATTCAACAACATCGACAGGCGAGAGAACGACCAATATTTTTGTATAGAGTGGTTCTAAAGAGGGGGATTCTTATGTCAGAAGAAAGGCACAATAAAATAGTAAAAATCAATCCCAAGACCTTTAGCACCAAGATGATGTATGATATATTCCTTGATTTTCTTCAAGAGGGAGAAGATGGGTGGGAAGTTGTGCGTAATAAGCCGTGGCCATATGGTGCTGTGCTAAAAGTGCCTAACTGGAAAGATGGCGAATACGGCTATGCTGGCATAATGTATGGACAAATTAAGGGTAAAGGCAAGAAACATAGCTATACTGTCAATAAGAAAACCAGCTATGGACAATGGATAACCGAGAGCAAAAACCTGCAGAAATTGGCATACAGCACTATTTTTCCATCCTATGAAAGAGGCTATGAAAAAGAGGATTGGCGTTTTTTCAACGGCAAAATACAAGAATGGGAAACAAGAGAACAAAGCAGTTCTCAAAAACGCTATAACTTTTCCTATGGGGACGGAGTTTTAGAAAACGAAGTATCAGCTGGCGATACTTCCGTCACAGTTATTATGAATACCTTGACACTGACTGGGACTATCAAAAAGGGAACATATATCACCATTGGAAACAAAGAAGTAGTTGTCACCAATGATACCTCCAGCTATACCAAAACCTACACAAAGCCTAAAACAGATGCCGAGGGCAATATAGTTACTGACAATAATGGCAATCCTATTCTAGTACCGGTAACAAAAAATTGTATAGATATAGAATTTTCTCCAGCATTGAATGCTGACTGCCCTAAAGATACCACAGTAAATCTTCCATCCAAAGACAAACAATATATTACGGTTCTGACTGAACGGCATATTGCAACAAATGGCTATTACCAAATACGAGAAGCTGAACATTTCTATACAGATGCCGATGTTATATGGTTCAGTATGTTCAAACAGTATGAGCCGAGCTTTGATTGGAATGAACTGATGGAGAACACACGCAAAAATCCGTGTGCCAAGAGGTTGGGATGGAGCTGGTATTCTTCCCCTTATCCAACATGGGAAACGGAAGCTCCTGTTTATCCAGGCGAGGGCTGCCCTGCATTATCATTTTCGGCAACTGAGTCCAAAACATCATCTAGTGGCAGTAGCCAAGAATATTCGCTAAAAGCAAGTTCTATTCCAAGATATAGTGATTTGCCTGTTGGTGTGATGTATGGATATTATTCACTTGTCTTTGGCGATGGGCAGGATTATTCAATGTCAAATTTATATATGACAACGCAGGATTATCCACGACCACGCGAAATTACTTTTGCAGAAGCACTTGCAAACAACTATGTAAAAAAAGTTACTGTAGTTGAATGGGAAGATGTATTTAATAATCTTTCTAAGTTTAACGATGAATCCCATACGACAATTATTGAAAGGAACGGCATATTATATAATGCACACTTTTTCTATTATTCTGGAATAGATAAATACATGACAGACGTCAATGAGGGTTTTTTTTCTTATATAGCTGCTTGCTCTGAAATATGTACTTTAAAGCATGGTGAACGTGACCTCGTTTGTGGGGCACACCTATGGACTGGTTTTTTTTGTAAAGGCGGAATATATTATGAACAACTAGGCAGTACATATGTATATTATTATGCGACAACCGCTTGGTCTTATGCTGATGATAGGGAAAGTAAGACAATAGACGAGGCTGTTGATAATGCCTATGCAATTCGATTGGAGTTAAAAAATGCAAAAGATGTTAATGCATTATCTTTAAAAAATAGTGCAATTATTCCCAAAGGACTTTATTATTCAAAGAAACGCGATAAATACTATTACTTCCATGTAGATAATACATTAGTATTAGGTACTCCTATAAACCAAGACATTGAAACAGCCCTTGATTGTTCAATCATGTACCTATCAATAGATTCCAAGGGCACAGCCTTTCGTACTGTAGATGCTTCAGGACTTGACTCTAGCCCTGAACCTGGGCCTAGCCCTAAACCTGAACCTGAGCCTAGTCCTAAACCTGAGCCTAGTGACAATAGTCTTTTACCGGAATATGTATATCTATATATGAGCAAGACTAAACACAACGCTAATTTGGCTGTAAATTATCGTGAATGGTGGGATATGGCACAGATAGGCTTCTTTGAGCCTTTTGCCAGTGATTACGAGTATCAGTTTCCAGCTTTGGCAATGTCTTCTAATATAGGAATACGACCTTGCAATCATCTAGTAAGTTATGGTGGTACGCCATATCCATATGACAATATGCTTTTTGATTATACACAAGGCAATAGATCGTGGGGACATTCCATGATAGGATATAGTGCTACTTGGTGGGATGGCACACAAGAGTTTCTTGATAAGCACGCTTGCTCACAAACACAAGCTATGCTGCCTAGTGGCAAGTGGGAATCGTTCTTTAATTACGCTATAAAGAGTGACTGCTATTACAATTATGTTTATGGCAAGTATGCTCATGGCTTCAAAGAACCTAAAAGGGTTCAAAGTAAGTATTTTATAACCAATACCATGACACCTAATGTAGAGGAAAATTTCAACGTAATCCCTTATGGCATAGAAACAAATGGTTATCCATTCGATATGACATCTTTAGAACTAGAAATAGCTCGCCAGAATAAACAATCGTATTCTCTGTTGCCATTTTATCTTGGGACAAATATTGAAGATAACAATGAGCAAAACATGATTTGTGCTGTTCCAGCAATGTATGCTGTATCAAGGCCTGTCACAAGATATGGCTTGTACAGAAATCCAACAGATAAGGATGATTTGTTTTTAATCATGCCAAATTGCTGGGAAGGTCGACCTTGGCACTACCAGCAGGATGCAGTTTATCTTTATACTAATAAAAACAAAACAGAGGACGAGCAACAGGAAGAATACGACAAATACCGAGATTGGGGTAAGAATATGAATGTAGCAATGCATATCGGCACGAACACTTCTTTTGAACAGATTGAAGATTATGTTGCTAAGACAAAAGAATTTGACTAGAGCGAGGTGATATAAATGGCAAATGCAAAATACACCATTACAGGAAACATGAATGATGTATTAGAGAAAATACGAGATTTTTTGACAGATAACGGCTGGACTATACTGAATAACTGTACACCAGATACTGCTCCCAATGCTACAGGAGCACCTGATGGCGGTGAAATTCTAGCAGTGAAAATGGACGACTGTATAGCTGTTATGCGCTCTGCTATGGGTTTTGCAATATTCCCTAATCAGACAAATCATAATACAACTGCGGCAGCGGCAGGTGCATACGGCATAGGCTTGACCGGCTGTACTGCTTATACAGCAAATCCACCATCGGGCTATTGGTACGACCAAACCAACCCGCCTCTCAATACGACAAGCAGAGAGGTAATCGGAGTAGGTGTTGTTTCCTGCCAAGGAGTTAGTGGCACATATGAATTGTTCTGCAACTTTACCACTCAGCCCGCAATCAGTGCCATTTTTACTATCAAAGAAGTAATTAATAATCAGTACACAGATAAAAAAGATGTTGCTGTTTATCAGCACTTAGCTTTTGGGCTATTACAAAAAGCTGGTAATTGGACAGGCGGTATGTTTATTTCTGGCAGTAGAAGCAGTTATAAAATGTTTGTACAGCAGACTACTGTTCCAGATAATATAGATACTGATTCCAATGAGATGTTTGCAATGTCTGCCAATCCAAGTTTTTTAGTGCAGGGAGAGGTAGATAGTGCACCATTGCTGGAAAAGCCTATATTATGGTGGAGTGCGGGGCCTGAAAAGGGAGAAATGAGCACAGGCAAGATACTTGCTTCTACATTGACCAACCATGAGTATTTGACCTCTGTACCTAAAGTTCCACATTATGGGTACATACAAAGTCAGAATCCTACAGACTATGGCAGAAATGTTAATACATTGAACTGCATCAGTGTTAATCTGCCTATAGCGTTGTTTGTACAGCGCGACCCTAATCTATTGATGAATTTTTCGTTCATCGGATATATACCTAATGCATATGCAATCAGTATGAGGTGCCTAGCTCCAGAAAAGATGTATGAAATAAATTACCCTAAGTCTGGCAACCTGCATCAGGTATTTCCACACATAATAAAGTACGGAAAACGAGGCTATGATGGCATCTCCATATTGCAGGAAAACACCTAATGAGGTGAAAACTTATGGCTGATGAAAAATTAAGAGATGGACTTGCCATTGATTTTATAACTCCAAGTTTTAATCCTACAGAAACATCAGTAGTGGGGACAAAGCCGACATATATAAGGCTAGCATATATCGCAGCTGGTAATGCTGGTTATTCTCGTTATTATGGCGATACGCTGACATGGGAACAGCTCGCCAAAGCTGATTTGAAGTGGGGGCAGTCTACAACCATACTATTCGATACCCTGGAAGCAGGGTGGACATATGTTTACAATTGTGTCGAGGAACGATTCACGGTTACAAATGACATGGGCAAAGTGGTTTACGCCATCAACACCAATAAAATCAGCGATTTTGGTATTACATGGGAGATTCTTACATCTCATCAGTTTTGGATAGAGTACACAGACAGTGCAAGCAATATATGGTTTCTAATTGGCACAAAAAAGCCAAAGCATAAGCCGTCTGTCGACCCAGACAATCCCGATAAGCCACCTATTGACCCTGATAATCCTGACCCTGATAATCCTGACCCTGATAATCCTGAGTATTGGAAGATAAAATTTGGCCCTATACGCGCCACCTATGCAGACCAGTATTACACAAAGAATTTGCACCACACCGATAAAAGATTGGCTTCAACACCAGAATATATCATGTGGACTTTGGATAATAAATTAGAGCAGGATATTCAGTTTATTCAGGAAGTACCTACCATTATACGCTCCAGCATTCCTGTTAGAGATATTCGGGGAGATTTTACCCCGCAGATGGTTATTGCTCACGATAAGGCAAAAGAGGGGCAACAATACAAAGAACGCAGTGCTGTTCTTACTATTCAGCAACACATGACATTGTTGCTGGCTTTAGTTGGTGCCAATTTGTACTATCACAGAGGAAATCCTGTAATTGAACCTTGGATGCTGTGGGAGATATGGAAGTGGCTTGGGCAGATAAATATACCAGAAGCTGTTGATACGATATTTGACATTATGCCGAACTGGGGTGAGTAAATGGCGGAACAAAGAATTACAGAAACAATTGAATTTCTTACGCAGATACACACCTCGTGGGATAATACAGAGCAAAGAATGGCTCTGCGCAACTATCCCAGACGAAGCATATCTTATCGTTATACAGGTGTAGACACTGCTATGAGTGAGTACCTGCGTTCTTTGACTAATGGCTTGCAGACACAACAGCTGGAATTTCCGCTGTGGTCTGCGACACGAACGCTGCCGAAAACAAGGCGTAAAAAAGAAACAGGTATTCAACTTACAGCACAGGATGTGTGGGATTATCGGGACTGCCACGCTGTTTTACTCACAAAGGAGTTCCAGGGAGCAAGAGGAAACTCTACCAGGTATTTCTTGAAACAGCTATATTCCAGTGGCTATCTACAGATGAAAACCACATTCAAAGACGATTATTACGAGGGAGCAACACTAGTCACCCCTGTATTTTGGGGGATATTAAATCAAGAGGATAGTTATACAAATGTTACGGCAAGCCTTGCAGATATGTGTATAAATGTTGAGTTTATGCCATCGCTAACAGCTGTGAATCTGCCAGCAGAGTGTGATGAGTACAACTATCCTTTTCTTACTTTCGAGGAGTCAACTAATGCCCTAAATAATTATAAGTACATTGATGACTGTGAGTTATTTATGATGCCTCCATCATGGTATCAGGATATGAATATGAGCTATTCCCGCAATGCTAATAAGCTGGACAACCAAACTGGTTATTTTAGGTATGACCTAAAGTCAAAGGCAACAACTACTCATATGGTTTTCGATTACCATGCAAAAAGTAAAGACGAGATTCAATTCCTGCAAAGATTTTTTTACCGATGCAAAGGGCAGTGGAAGTCGTTCTATGTGCCTACATGGACGAGCGATATAGAGCTGGTCAAAGATGGAATAACCACCAAGCAGGAACTTATCGCAAAATTTCCTTATTATTACCGGTACTATAATGGCAACCAGCGAAGAAAAACTATTATTATCTTCTTTAACAACGGAACTGTGAAGATACTGAAAATTGTTGGCTGGGAGCTGGACAGCAGTGGAAAACATAGCAAGATAACATTGGAATCGCCATTGACTGAACCTATTTATATGAAAGATGTTCGTATGATTTCTTTCCTCTTAAAAGTCCGTCATGCAAGTGATTCTATGGTTACGGAATACGAAACTAGAGAAAGTGCAAACATTTCTTTTGAATTAATGGAGGTGGATAATTAATGCCTACAAGCAGTAATCTGTCAAAATATGAAAATTCCATACAGGATGGCGAGCCAGTAGAATTTTATAAATTTACTTGTAATGGCACTGATTATCTGTACACCTCACGCAGAAAAGACTTGACCATCAATGATGAAATCTATTATGGCGAATACATTGAGCGACAGGAGTTAAAGCCTGGAAGCAGTAACAGCTTGGTTGAAATGACAATCACTGTTTCCAAAGAGAATCCAGTGGCAAAGCTGTACCAGCAGGTACCACCAGAAACGCCTATTAATCTAAAGATAATGCGACTTCACATGGCGGATATGAGCAAAGTAGATACTATCTTCTATGGCAGGGCAACACAGGCTTCTTTCGAGGATTCAAAGTGTCAGCTTACATTTGTTATGGAAAGCTGGCTAAAGAAAGAGCTTCCCAATGGACTTTATCAGTACACCTGTAACAATGTTTTGTACAACCATAATTGCAAGGTAGACCCGTCCCAGTATCAGGAAATAGTATTTCTTGACAAGGACGAGGGATTGAATATTTATTCTAAGGATTTTGCCAAGCATCCAGATGGATATTATGAAAACGGGAAAATGTATTTCAATGGGCAAGTACGAATGATTGCTTCTCATAAAGGAGAAGTGTGTACGCTAAAATATCCATTTTCCCTAAGACCTCGTAATAATGTAGTTGTGTTACCAGGCTGTGATAAAACATTCAACACCTGTGTGAAGCGGTTTGGCAATGCTCTTAATTTTACAGGTTTTCCATACTGCCCACCAACAGATGCTGAAAAGAATCCTACAGGTGTAGGCACATATTGGGTAAATGGCAATATTGTTTTCCGTGATACAAATGGCTATATCCATTAAGGCGGTGAATTATGGCAAGACGAAAAAATGATTCAGGCTTAGGTGCATGGGTTGGCTGGGGGCTAACCACCTTGGCACTTTTATTTTTTAATAGACGAAGCTCGACCAGAAATAGCAGTTTCAATCAAGAACCTGCTACACTTAGCATAACCTCTACACGCATAGGTACTGTTATTCCTGTTGTGATGGGGCAATGCCTTATAAAATCCCCCCTTACCAGCTATTGGGGTGATTTTTCGAGCAGGGCATATACCGAAGATTACGGTATGTGGACTGATGTAGATTGGACAAACATTATTATAAGTGGGCTTATCCCCTTAATTGCAATCTTAGTTACGCCAGCGCAGCATTTTGTTACCACAAGTGGTGGTGCTGGCACGGCAACTGATACAGCAAACGGCAATAAAATGAGAATGATTGTAATGGCCATCATATCACTCTTGCTGGCATTATTAACAGCCCTATTCACTAACCACGGTGGCAGAACTACCATTCAGAAAGGTTTTAAGTATTACCTTGGCTATCAGCAGATATTATGCTGGGGTAGCCCTAATGCTAGACTAAGACGGATCTACATGAACGAAAAAGAAGTGTGGTCAGGTGATGAACCAGCAAGCAATCATTTGGATGGCTCTCCGTTTACCATTCATGTAGATAATGAAAACTTATTTGGTGGTCCCGATGAAAATGGCGGTTTTGTAGGTGATATACGAGTATATTTTGGCGGAGATAACCAAGGTGTAGACCCTTGGATGTCTAAAGAAATGAATGCTGACAGTATACAGGCTGATTTGAGAGGTCTTACCTCTGCCTATAGACCATTCATTACCGTGGTTGTTCCTACCGCTTATGTCGGAAAATCAGCAACCATCCCTACTATGTGGTATGAGATAGAGATAATTCCTGATTCTCTCGCCAAGGCTAACGGCAAAGATTACGCAAAAATTGGCGACGATGCCAACCCCGCAGAGATTATAAAGGAAATAGTCAGCAACAATGATTGGGGATTAGCAGAATCTGCTGATTGCCTTGATATAAAAGCACTTAACAGCATGGGCGAACGCATTGCTAAAGAACAGCTGGGGCTGTCAATTCAAATGACATCTAAGGAAACGGCAGAGAGTATTGTCGAAAATATATGCAGTCACATCAATGCCATTAGATATGCTGATTCTTCTACAGGCCTTATGGTTCATCGACTAATCAGAGACGACCAAGAAGACATGCTGCTGGTTAATACCTCTAACTGTAGTAAGATAACTTTCGTGCGACAGGATTGGCTGAATACCATAAGTGAAATTTCTGTTTCATATACAGACAGAAATGCCAGGTACGAAACAGGCACATTGACAGCTGATGACCCCGCCAACATAGAAATTCTCAACGGAGTAAAGACAACAAAGTCCTATGATTTCCCTTACTTTACTACCGCAGCTAATGCGCTATACGCTGCCAAAAGAGTAGGTACAGAGCAGGGGTATCCGCTGGCAAACATCTCATTGGAGTGTGACAGGACTATGTCAACACTACGTTTAGGCGATAGGTTTGTTGTAAAATTTGCTCCATATGGCATAGCCAGCATGATTTTTAGGGCAACAAATGTTGATTTGAGTGATTTTGTTGATGGCACTGTCAAGATAGATGCCGTTGAGGATGTATTCTCCCTTGCCAAGAACAACTTTACCTACAGTGGCAGTACAGAATGGGAACGTGACCCCGTACAGCCTAGTGAGATTCAAATATGGGGCGTTTGGGAAGAACCATTTGAGATGACACGAATGACAGAAACATTCGTAAAAATGTATGCTTGTCAGCCATCTATTGCTAATACGATATGGCATGTGTGGCGAAAGACAGCAACAGATTCCAACTTCGTTCGTTCAAACGATACAACAGCATGGACAGCGGTTGGCAAGATGGTTTATGACTACCCAGAAGATGGACTTGCCGAAGATTTGCAGGGATTTACTGTAAGAGAAGTCAACGGCATTACCAATATGGTTGAAGAAATGCTTATACCGACTTCTGCTGACATTGATGTTGCTAGGAAAGCCAATAGGATTGCTATCGTAGGCGAGGAATGGATTGCGTATAGCGGTATGGTTCAACAGCCTAACGGAAATTGGAAAATACTAGGTGTTATCCGTGGCATATACGACACTGTTCCACAAAAACATTCTGCTACCGAGCCAGTTATTTTTCTCCAAAGCGGACATTATATTAATGTAAAACGCGGTGGCTGGGTATGCAGTAAAGGACAGACAACAGATGAATATTACTCCATTACTACAGATAGCGTTGACCAGCAGGGACAGTTAAATCCAGCATTGAATATCCATTTTGAAACAAAACAGCGTTCTTCTCGGCCAACTGTGCAAGGCAGGATTCGTATGACCGCACATATGTTGAGCGACCAATATTATGCTGATAAGGTGGCAGGTGATTTAAGCCTTACATGGGCACCTCGTGATAAGGATTCCACTTTTACTGTAGTTACACAAAACGATGTAGCTGATTCCGTTTCTGGCACAGCATTTGAAAAGCCGAATGGACTTGATTATGTTGTTGAGGTATTTGCTGGTGGGCTGAGTATCCGTAAGGATACAGTGACAAACGAAGCATATTATTATTCGTGGGCTGACAGGTGCAAAGATGGCGGTGACATTGGAGCGGAAACAACCATACAGATGTATTGCATTCTTAATGGGCTTGAAAGCTGGCAACGACAGGAGAGAACATTCTTATGGATTGTCCCTACCGTAGTAGGATTTGCTTACGATGAAACAGGGGCAATTGGACTGATTCATGATTTAGAGAATAATGGTCAGATTGTTCTTCCTGCTGGGCAATACAATAATCCACAATACATTGATTATGATGATAGCCCCATTGTATTGTTGGGATTCCCTGTGGTAAATCCATCGACTCCAGGTGCAATGTTGGCTGCCGATGGCACATATTGGTTGCCGAATGGTACGGTACTGCGGTTTAGCGACTCTACGACATATACAACGGACTCTCCAGCAGACTCTTACACAGTGAAAACTTGGATAAAGACTGTGCAATTGGGAACGGCAGACTATTATACTTGGAACAAAACAAACAACATTTTCGAGGTGAAAAAATAAATGGGCACAAAATTAACGAAAAATTTATCAATCCCTATAGTAGATTCACAAGACCATGTTGCAAAGGAGTCTATCAATGATGCCTTGGCTGTCATTGATAAAAATGCATTGCATGTGAACCACGCTCTAAACAAGTCCCATTGGGACTATTGGAAAGCAAATACTCAATATGCATTGCATGACATATTCAGAGCACCAGGTATTCCATCGTGGGGCTTCTTTGAGGTCATTCAGGCTGGAACTAGCGATACCGATGTTCAAAAATATCCTGTTGCATACGGAGAGGGTGATAAAGTAACCAATGGCACTTGTGAATTAATTCTCCGTAGACTTAATACTACAGATACCCTTGATTTCTACAATAATACTTTGATTACATCAGATGCCGTGGTAGCACGTAAGGATGTGCCAAAGTCAACAAGCGTAGTCGAATTGCATGGGGGTGGCAAAACAACATACCCTATCACATCAGGAAATTCTGTAAGAATCTATGCCAGCAAATTCGGAGGCATTACGGAGCTTCTGTGTGGGTATTACGATGGTGGAACCAAAGGACAGGCTCGCCTTTATTATCGTAATATGAGTGGAAGCGGTGCTGATTGGTCAGATTGGGATAGAATTGCTTTTACCGGTGATGCTGCTACTATTTCTGCATGGGCAGGTGGCACTTCTTATAATGCCAATGATGTTGTCAGACTCAACAACAAGCTGTGGGTTTGTAAAACAGCCAACAACGACAAATCATTTACTAAGGCTAAGTGGGTGCAGATTGATGGTTATGATGCCAATGCTCCTGATTGGGAAACAAAACACACCTATTCCAAGAATGAAGTGGTTGTCAGCGATGGCAAGCTCTACAGAGCCACAGCCAACCATACATCTACAACCGACCTGAAAACGGATATTGCCAACTGGGAAATAATCAGTGGGACAGATCCATTTATTCCAGACTGGGAAACTAAACACGATTATTTGAAAAATGAAATAGTTGTCAGCGAGAGAAAATTGTACAGAGCAAAGGCAAGCCATACTTCTACAACTGACTTAAAGACTGATATTGCCAATTGGGAGTATATAGGGCACGACTCATATATCCCTGATTGGGAAGCCAGCCATAGCTATCTAAAGGACGAAACTGTTGTTTATAAAAAGACCATTTACAGAGCACTTAGTAAGCATACATCTTCTGCAGCATTTGCAAGCGATGTTACTAAATGGGAGAAATTAGGCGGTGCTGGGGGCGTATATCAGTGGACAACAAAGGAAAGCTATGATGTAGGACAGCTGGTTACTAATGACGGTATTCTGTATAGAGCAACTGCAAGCCACACATCTGGCACTTCCTTTTCACAGGATGCAGCAAATTGGTCGGTTGTTACAGCTGACCTTAATCACTGGGCCAAAAGCACCTATTATCCAGCAGGTATCATTGTAGAAAGTGGCGACCAGCTTTATAAGTGCAAAACTGCTCATGTATCTACCACCTCTATCACTGCTGACAATGATAAATGGACGAGAGTTACCAAACTCCCTTACATAAATGATTGGGAAGCATCTCACGACTACCAAAAAGATGATGTTGTGATAAGCGGTGGCAAAATGTATCGTGCCACTGCCAACCATAAGTCAACGACATCGATTGACAAAGATATTGCCAATTGGGAAATGCTTATCAAAGCACCTTATATTGAGGATTGGGAGGATAAGCACGATTATCTAAAAAATGATATTGTCGTTTTCAACGAAAGCATATATAGAGCCAAGACAGCACACACTTCTACCACATCGTTCTTGAACGATTCAGCTAACTGGGAAAAGCTGGGTGGAACAGGCAGAGTTACTGCATGGGCTACCAAAGAAAGTTACCAGGTTGGCCAGCTTGTTACCAACGACGGACTTCTCTACAAGGCGCTAACTAACCATACCGCAGGTGCGACATTTTCTGCCGATATTGCCAATTGGGAGCTTGTTACAGCCAATATCAATGCGTGGACAGAAAACACCTATTACCCAGTAGGTGTGGTTATAGAAAATGACAAAATTCTGTACAAATGCACAACAGCACACACTTCTACCACCTCATTAAGTGCCGATATTGCCAATTGGGATAGCATAAAAGGTGGTTCACCTTACGCACCAAATTGGGAAGCAAAGCACGCTTACAAAGAAAATGAAATTGTGGTAAATGATTCCAAGCTGTATAGAGTAAAGACAGCACATACTTCTACTACGAGCCTTGCAACCGATATAGCCAACTGGGAATATGTAGGGCATGACCCAAATATTCCAGATTGGGAAATTAAACATGACTACAAGCAGAACGAAGTAGTAGTTGTTAATGGTGCTATTGCCAGAGCACTGTCTGCCCATAAATCATCAAGCACACAGTTCAGTGATGATGTTGCCAACTGGGAGTTTGTCAGCAGTTCCAGCGGAATGGCAAAGTGGACAGCAAAAACTTTGTATCAAAAAGGACAGCTTGTGTCTGCATGGAACAATGCCTATTATGCAAAATCTACCCATGTATCAGGCAATGATTTCTTCACAGATTATGCTAACTGGGAGTTCTTCTGTTCTCATATCAACGGCTGGGTAGGAGCTGGTTATAATTACGAGCCTGGTATGACAGTGACTATGGACGGCAAAATATATTCCTGCACACTGAAACATACTGCTACTTCTTCATGGGAGGACGACAAAACCGCTAATTGGAGGCTCATAGGAGAGGCAGCACTTCTTACTGATTGGGCAACCAAGACCAGTTATGAGGTTGGCAAAGTTGTCGTAAAAGATGGTTCTATATACAGAGCCAATACCAAACATACCAGCACAACATTTTCAGCAGATACTGACAAGTGGGAACTGCTCTTTTCCAGTATTGATACATGGAAAAAAAGCACTTACTACAAAGTAGGTGCTGTAATTACCGTCGATGGGTTGATTTATCGTTGTAATACCGCCCACACATCTACTACCGCCATTAAGGCAGATATGGCGAATTGGGACATCATAGGCGGTGGCAATCCATACGCACCAGACTGGGCAGCAAAACAGGTATATAAGGCTAACAATATTGTCGTAAAAGACAGCAAGTTGTACCGTGCTAAATTAGACCATACTGCTGGCACAAGTTTTGCTGATGATAAAGACAATTGGGAACTTATCGGTCATGACAAAATTACCGATTGGGAAGCAGGTAAAAAATATGCCGTGGCAGATTTGTGTGTGTACAAATACAAAATGTATCGTTGCAAAACAGCACACACAAGCTCTAGTACCATGAGTGATACCGAGCTTTCCAAATATTGGGAGGAAGTCAGCAAATCACAAAGTATCCCACCTTGGCAGACAAAAACCATATACAATGTCGGAGATATTGTATATGAAGATTTTTCTATATATAGATGTTATAAAGCACATACTAGCGGAACATTCATAGATGATTTGGTTAATAGTTGTTGGTATAAGCTAGACCGACGAAGTGTTATCACCACAGGTATACCAACATACTCGTTAGGCCAAGAATTGATTTACGATTCCTATACTGGACTACGACTTTCAAGAGGATACTATAAAGCTCCCTCCACTGAAGCAGAGCATAGTTCACGCTATGACCCAGTATGCACCAGTTTGGTTGATTACGATTATCGGAGCGGGTACATTCGTAATCATTTGTATGGAGAAACAGCTTATTGCGGAAACAAAAGGGTTTATAAATGCTCAAAAAGAGAGCCAATACCTCCAAATACACCACATAGTATTGAATCATACAGAATAACCTACCTAGCTACTGAGCAAGTGTTTATGATGAATAAATATGACAATGATTTAAAAAGATACTATGGTGAGTTAGTAATCAAACTCCCGCAAGTTAGTGATGTGACAAAGGTATCTTTCGGTCGGTATTTTCATAAAGGCGGTGCAGTTGATAGTGCCGATATTAGTATTTATACTAGCATCGATGGAAAAAAATATAACCTTGTAAGCATTATCCATTACCTAATGGATAATATCACTGCAAAATTTACAGCTATATGTTGCTCGTATATAAAAATTCGGTTGTATGGTGTATATTATGCAGGAAGCTCACATAGTAGTAAGGACGGATGGAGTTTTTCATTTATAGATGTTCATGGATTATCCCCTTATTGGACACAAATCAAAGATGAACGAATCTTAGACTATGATTCTAGTAAAACTTACGAGTCACAAGATGTTGCTGTGCTTAACCGAAAACTATATCGTTGTGCTCTTCCTGTAGACGATAGAACAGGCATGAGTTACGATTATATGACAAAAAATCCGCAGTGGGAGTCACTTATTGCAGACATTGACCATTGGACAGCTGGTACTCTTTACGCAAAAGGTAGTTCCGTCATTTATAATCATGCACTTTTTGAATGTTTGGAGTTACATACAGCGTCTTCCGACTTCAAAACTGACTTGGAAGATAAATCTCCTAAATGGGTACAGATAAGCGGTGTTGGCACAGGGGATATTGCTACAGAGGACGAAGTGTTAGCAGCTATGACTGCGGTAATTACGGAGGATTGATAGAATGGGCTTAAAAAATGGCAATAAACTTGTAACTGTAGGCGGTCTAAGAAAGGTTTACGACAGTCTTATGAAGTCGTATGGCAGTATTTTATTTGCTGACCTGCCTATGCCATCTAAAATGACAGTAGGTAATGTCTACAACATTAAGGATAAGTTTACTACCACGGATTATTTTGTGGAGGGCGAGGGCAAGGATTGTGCGGCCGGTACAAATGTTGGAATCATCGAAGTAAAAGAAACGAATACTGAAACGGGAGAAATAATCATAAGCTACAAATACGACTTGTTTGGTGGGCCTATGAGTATGGATTCCAGTGGCTTTGTTTCACAGGGACAGTTCACAAAAGCTATTGCTGAAATCTCTAATTATGTTAGGGACATAGAGTTTCAGCCTAACAATACCAACACTGTTGTCGTTACGAAAGGCAATGGCAGTTCTTCTACTTACACGCTTAATGTTGGAAAAAATGCAGATGTCATAAAAGATATAACTATTGATACTACTTTGTCTACGGATTTAGGTCATGTAAAACATAGGCGAATAACCCGTTCTGACAACAATTCAAAAGTTCACCTGATGTGGGAGGACCCTGACGATTCGACCAATGATGCCTGGGGAGAAACAGCTGTTGTTAAGAAGAAAGGTTCATACCCTACCAACATAGAGGACGGAACTTTGGTGTTGATATGTGCCGTTCGTAATAAGTTTAAATCCACGGCATATGTCGATGAACAGGAAAGCTCCGAGCAATGGTACTATAGAGCGTTTCCTATTGCTACTAGCGGTGCGGTATCAAACAGTAATCTTAACAGATTCGATTACTGGCATTATGCTGTTTGCATAGACGAAAAAAATCCTATTGAGGCAGATTCTGTTACATATCCACCTGAGTACGATAATTCCGATTATAAGCCACTTAGAGTCATAATGAATGTCAATGCCCAGATGGATAATAACAAATGTGACTGGGGCAGTTGGAAAAACGCACCATTTATGCCTCGCCCGTGTATGCTGAAATTTGACGGAAAGGTTGATTATTATCTCAATCCCGACGATTACACACTGAAAGAAGATGGTAGCCCTTCTGATGTTTCTAACACATCGTATGAGGGAAACGCAATGATGGAGTTCTCTCCTGTATTTATCAAGGTTAATAGAGAAGAAGATACCAGTGCACAGACTTCTAAGTTGTATATTTACTTCTGTTCTGAAAAATATGACGATGATTATGAGTGCTGGTCATGCAAAAAGGAAGATGGCACTTATGCTGACCACTACTATATGGCCATTTACGAAGCAACTCTTATAAACGGAAAGTTCCGTTCTTTGTCTACAGGAAATGTCGCAACAACCTACATAAGCGGTGGACTAACTACCTGCATGAATTATGCAAGACAATGTGGTGAGGGTTGGAACATCGACCTGTGGAGCGATTGGGATTTACTTAGATGTCTCGGAATCCTCGTAACTAAAAGACTAAATTCACAAAAGGCCGTAGGTGCTGGTGGAGCTAGCTATCATGTAGTACCAACAGGGGCAGGCAATAAAAAGGGAATGTTTTGGGGGACACTCGACTACCAAAACACATATGCAACAAAATTCTTCGGCATAGAAAATCCGTGGGGTGATGTTTATAGATACTGTGCTGGTGTCATTATGAACTCTGATTATGCCACTATTTTGATAAAGCATACATATTCTGTAGTAGATGGTTCTACCATTAATGGCTATAACGATAGTGGTACAGGGTACATAAACACAGGATTGAAAATACCAACATCTAATGGGTATATAACAAAAATGCAGGGCAATTCACAGTGCATTACTGCACCTATGAGCATTGGTGGTTCAGATACCACACATCTCAGCGACTATATGTACAGAGGAGACACAGGTTTGCTTATAAACGGCTGCGGTGGATCCTCGTACTACGGCCTGTTCTTTTGGTCCTCGTATTACTCTCCGTCGTACTCGCACGTGGACTTTGGCGCCGCCTTGTCCTTTAAAAATTTCTGATGGGAGGGGTGCAGGGGAGGATTCCCCTCCCCGCTCGCTTTCCCAGGGAATAGTAACATTTTAGAAATTAAATATATGGGTATATACAGACGGGGCGGCTGCGGTGGTTCCTCGTACTACGGCCTGTTCTATTGGAACTCGAATAACTCTCCGTCGAACTCGAACGTGAACTATGGCGCCGCCTTGTAACTTGAACACAATATAAATAATGTCGGTATATATCCACGCTCCATACGGAGAGAAAATTAGGCATACAGAAAGCGGATTAGTAAGAGTAAAATCATAATATCCGTAGACCTTTGTTCAAAGGATTTTAATATATGAAAACTATAAATAATCTATTCAACGAAATAATAAGTGAATCTAATTTGAGGATGGCTCTACACAACGCAGCCAAGGGAAAAAGAGATAAACGCAGTGTGAAAAGTGCTCTTTTTAACGAAGATGAAGTTGTGACACAGCTTCATTATGAACTAAAAAACAATTTATGGAGGCCAAAGCGAATACACAACATAAAAATAATCAACGATGGTGTGCAGAAAAAGAAACGTGAAATAGTTTGCCCAGATTTTATTAAAGACCAGGTTGTTCATCATGCCATAATGCAGGTATGTAAACCTTACTTTATCAATAGATTCTACAAACATTCTTATGCAAGTGTGCCCAAATACGGAGGTCTTGAAAATATGGTAAAATATATTAGGCACGCAATGAATGACAAGAAAAACACGAAATATTTCGTCAAACTAGATATAAAGCAATTTTTCAATTCCATAAAGCCATCAACAGTCTTTCATGTGCTTAGAAGAATTATCAGGGATAAGAAAACTTTAGCCCTTTTCGCACGTATTCTGCGTGGCAATGTTATTATCCATCCAGAACTAGGTGTTATAAAGCGAGGGTGTCCGATAGGGCTATATACATCACAATGGTTTGCCAACATATTATTGACACCGCTTGACAATCTTATTAAGTCATTTGGCAAGAAAATAGTGCCGTATTATGTAAGGTATAATGACGATATACTCATATTTTCACCTAATAAGCGAAAACTTAAAAAGGTTGTAGATGGGATTGTAAACCACCTTACACTAATAGGGCTTTCTTTGAAACACAAAGCACAAATTCAAATGACATCAAAGAATAAAATAACATATGTTGGTTCTTTGATAACATATTCTAAGATTACAATGAAGCCTAAAACATTCGTAAAGACAAGGCGATGTTTGAATCACATAAGGAAGAAAATGAACAATCATCAGAAAATAACTTCTTATGATGCAAAAAGAGTATTTGCCTATATATCACGCTGTAGAATTTACGATATGCATGATTTTATAGCTGATTTGCAATTGCCTTTAGATAATTTCAAAAAGACTATCAGTTATGCAGACAAAAGGAAGTGATAAGCTATGGGTAGCTGGGTAACAGCACATTCCAATGTAAAGCCAGAGATATTTCAAAAAGCAGGTAATGATAAATATCTTCTTCATCAGAATATTGTAGAAAGTACAGATGAAGATGGTAACAAATCCTACACATATGATGAAAGAGTAATTTCGTGCGACGAGTATTTCATTTTAAAATCTTTGCAAGATGTGTCATTTAGACGAGAAGCAGAGATTATAGATGAATACACCGAAAAACTTATTGAAGAGGGGGTGATTTAGCATGCGATTAATAGTAGAATCATTGGAAAGGCTGTACAAAGCAGGAAAAATCAATGATACTGTCTTACGATTACGGGTAAAAAAAGGCACTATCACGGAAGAAGAATTTACCTATATAACTGGTAAACCATTCTAGCAATCAAGAGGTGATAGCATGGCTTTTAACGAAGTTGTACAGACAGTAGCAGGTATTGTTGCAATTTTTGGTTTCTTGTTCAGTGCGTTTGGTTATGTTGTTCTAAAACCAATATATACATCATTAGATAAATTTGAATCTAAATTTGATGAAATGCTAGCAGAGCTAAAACGCAGTAATTCCGAACGGCACAAACTAGATGTCCGACTTGCACAGACCGAAAATAGTGTTCGTTCTGCTCACCACAGACTGGATAGTTTGGAAAAGCGCATCGAACATCAAGAGTGAGGTGATAATTTTGACAGAGAAGTTAAAGAACGTATTTCAAGCATTGCAGACAAAACAGATAGGCGTACTCGTCACCATAATGATGATATTCCTGGCAATGGTCATGTTTAGTTGGCTGTTTGGCTTTTGGAGCAATGGCCTACATGGAACGAATTTTGACCTCGGCTCATGCTGGCAGGGTATCACAGCAGTAGTCGCAGGTATGACAGGCGTGGCCACACTGGCAGGAAGCCAGTACGCAAAGTATTTCCTCGACAGTAAATATAATTCTGCCGAGGGCGAAAAACCCGAAAAAAAATAATAGTTTTGTAGGAGTAGGTATTCTCACAGCAGGATGCCTACTTTATTTTTGTAACGAACTTCAAAAACAAGGGGTGATTGATATGCAGGAAGTAACACTAGAGCAGGTAAAGCAGCTTGCAGAAAACAGTAGAGAAAAAGTGTGGAGCATTGCCAAGGCTCACGGATATGAACCGAAAATTTACTTGCATTGGACGGCAGGTAAATATGATAGTCTGTTTTCCGACTATCATATCGACATTACAGGGAAAGGCGAGATTTTTGTATCTACTACCGATTTTGCAGAAACAAAGAGCCATACTTGGCGGAGAAACAGCGGTTCTTTAGGCATTGCTTTGTGCTGTGCCTATGGAGCTGGTTCTGCTGATCTAGGTTCTTATCCTCCTACAGCAAAACAGATTGAAGTAATGGCTCAAGTAATCAATGCGGTAGCCTCTGCATGGTGGCTGACTATCGACAAGCAGCATGTCATGACACATGGCGAAGCTGCAAACAACGAAGATGGAGGCATTGGTACTCACAATCCGTATGCTTGGTGGAATGATAGTTACCAAGACGGCGATACTAGGGGCGATTTAGAATATCTCGGTACTTCTGAAAGTCCAGCGTACAATCCGTGGTCTACCGATGGAAGCCGTGGTGGTGATGTACTGAGAGGCAAAGCCAATTGGTACAAGCAGAATTAGGAGGCAGAAGAATGATTATAACAGGCATGGAAGATTTTCAGAGCGTTTGTAAGAATCGTCTTGTAAAAACATACAACAAGATGTTTTCTAACGGACACATTAACTTAGATAATGTATTTATCGTGTGGGCGTGTAGGACATTGCAGAATTACAAAGCCTTGGCATCTACGACTGTTAATGGCGACGGGGTGTATGTAGAGTACACATACAATGGTGATAAGCAGGAACTGTATGAAGATGTGTATATTAAGCAGCTGAACACAAAGTACGAGTGATGTAATGGTGTAGCGGTAGCTTAGGCTGCCGCTATATATACAACGTGGAGGAAGTTATGTGGAAGAAAATCAAAGATTGGTTCGAGAGAAATAAAAACGACTTGGCCGGTGGTTTTGTGTTTGGGTGTGTTGCGGTAATTGCGGCCGCTCTACTCTTCATTATTGATACTACTTTGAAGCCAGCTCCCGAACCTGTGACTACAATACCGCAGCAACAAGCAGAAACACCGGCGGGGGTTGAAAAGGCTGCTAACAATGCTCACATCAAGCTGGACAGCGGGCAGACAAAGCAGGTGTCTGAAACTATACGCGAAATCAGAGTGACTGAAAAAGAACCTGTATATATTATTCAAACAACAGGCGACAAAGCTCAGGAGGCTTCTGAAAAGGCTGGTAAGCAGGAGAAAGCAGACTTCTCTATAGTCACTGATAAAGACCACCCAGAAAAAAGTATAGAGCTTGACAAGCTGGATAAAAACACTACTGTTAATCTGAATCAGTACAATGTGCAGGCTTACAAAAAACATATAAATACAATTGAATATTATCCTGCTGAAAAGACTGTGGGTTATACCCATCAGTGGAAAATCAGCAAAAGCGGAAAATATATGGGCGTTGGCGTTGATTATGATACAGACGACCAGCGTGTGATGGCCAAAGTCACGTATTCTTGGTGACAACACAAAGATTAATATATTTATGGATAGACTGAATATGTTTAGATGGTACCGTAGTGTCCATAGATAATTATTCAGATTATCCAAGAATAAATAAAGGAGTGATTTTTATGAAGTTGTTCATCTCACAAGGCATGCGAGGAAAGACCGACGAAGATATTTTGGCAGAACGCAACAAGGCTATTGAAATAGTCAGAGAAATGTTTCCAGACAATGAAGTGGAAGTATTAGATTCGTTTTTTCAGGGTGAAGAAGAACCAGCCGATGTTAAAGCTAGCGGGCTATGGCTTTTAGGCAAAAGTTTTCAGTTTCTTGCAAAAGCCGATGTTGCTTATTTTGCAGAGGGGTGGGAGGCTTACCGAGGCTGCCGCTTAGAGCATTTGGCTTGCTTGCGATACGGAGTGGAGTGTATCAATTACGATGGAGGTTATCATGGCAAAGGATTGGAGTAATTGCAAGACAATATACACCATAGGTGCCACGAATCACTCGGAAGAAGTACGAGCCAGCGAGGATTACTATGCCACGGAGCCAAAGGCTGTTGAGGTGCTGCTAGAGGCAGAGAAGTTCTGTCCTGTTATTTGGGAACCAGCATGCGGTGAGGGACACATGTCAGAAGTTCTCAAAAAGCACGGGCACATCGTCACAAGCACTGACCTTGTAGATAGAGGTTACGGCGATATATCAGATTTTCTAAATAGCGATTTTAAGGTGGAAAAATGCGATATAATCACAAATCCGCCTTATAAATATGCTTTAGAGTTTTGTCAAAGGGCTATAGATGTGCTTGATGATGGGCATAAAGTGGCTATGTTTCTAAGGTTGCAGTTTTTGGAAAGCAAAAGAAGAAAGCAATTTTTCTTAGACAATCCTCCTAAAATAGTCTATGTCAGCTCATCAAGATTGCATTGTGCTAGAAATGGCAATTTCTCAGATGCAACAGGAAGTAAAAGCAATGCAGTAGCTTATGCATGGTTCGTGTGGGAAAAAGGGTATCAGGGTACTACAAGCCTAAAATGGATAAATTAGGGGGATATATGGAAAAAGAAATAGCTAAAATGGCAACAGTGTTGGCTATAACAGTCAATATGCAGAAAAAGACAATTCGCTGGCTTACCATAGCACTTATCATTTCTTGTGTGGCGACATGTGCAACATCGATTTGTCTAATTCATGTTCTATCAAACACACAGCCTAGCATAAAAACTTCTTGCCAGACTACTACGGTCAAAAGCAGGATAAGTAAAGCTAACAGCGTTGAAACTACCAAGAAAAAGGTGGTAATAGAGGGGTGAGAAAATGTTATTCAGCAGAAAAATTGCGAGAGCTTTTCTCACAGACTCCACATTAACTGATTTTAGGCAAATAGTAGAGGAAGCCAAAATACCAGAACCGTATCGAAAGATTCTGGATGCCAAGTTCATATATGGCAAGAGTGTAAATGCTATTGCTATTGAATACGGATATTCGATTGAAACAGTTAATAGAATTATAGCCAATGGCTACGACAAAGTTTATAAAGCACTTAACAGATAGAAAGAGGGACACCTGCCTTATTGGTAGATGTCCCTCCTATTTTTTTGACATTTTTTAGACAGAAACACGACACTTTACAAACATCAATAGCTGATACAATATAAGCAAGAGGTGATTGAGATGTTTGGATATGGTGCTCCTATGGGTTTACAACAGCCACCATCAGGACGATGGATAATGGTAAATTCATTTTCAGAGATACAGAGTGCTCCTGTCCCCATGGACGGAAGTCAGACAATATTTATGCTTGCTAATGAACCTATTTTCTATGTTGTCAGCATAGTAAATGGACAGAAAATGTTACAGCCATACACATTTACTGCTCTTACACAGGAAAATAGACCGACACCACCTGCTACATTGGAAGATAGGATGGATAATTTGGAGCAGAATGTGGCAAAGATTGCAGAGTTATTAGAAAGGAGTAAGCAAAATGAATCCAATATTCAGTCAAGCAATGAGAAGCCAGCCAACACCGCAGGGTTCTCTAAAGAACATTCTAAATACCAAAAATCCTAGAGAGAGTGCTCTAAAAGCCATCGCCAATATGACACAGGAGCAGAGGACACGCTTTCAGGCTCTAATGCCTATGGCATACCAGATAGCAAACAAATTCGGTATTAATTTTGATACAGTTGCAGCTGAAATAAATAATTTCAAAACGAAAGGGTGATAACGATGGACGACAATCTGATTGGCAACATTTTAGGCGGTCTTATCAATCGTGATAACGACGGTTTTCAGAATGGTGGCTGGTGGATTATTCTGCTGATGATATTCTTCTGGGGCGGTAACGGCTTTGGCGGTTGGGGTAACAGAGGGATGCAGCCACCTATGCCTCCACAGAACTATGCTACTCAGGCTGATGTAACCAATGGTTTCAACTTCAATAACCTCCAGAACGATGTTCGGGGAATTGAAAGAGGACTGTGTTCCAACGGCTATGAAAATGCACAGCTCATTAATAACGCCACAACTACCCTTACTGGGCAGGGACAGCGCATCGGCGAAGCTATCATGCAGTTAGGTTTTGACAATAAGTCCTGCTGCTGCGAGACGAATAGGAACATAGATTCTGTTCGTTATGAGATGAGCAAGAATACTTGCGACATCACTACCAATGCTACGTTCAACACTCAGAAGATTCTTGACAAACTCTGCCAGATGGAGAGCAATGCAAAGGATAACACCATTGCACAGCTCCGTACCGACTTGCAGGCAGCACAGCTGACACTTGGCAATAATGCACAGACTCAGGCATTGATTGGTGCATTGAAGCCATATCCTCAGCCAGCTTATGTTGTTTCTAGTCCTTACGCAACCAACTATGGTGGCACAACCATTCTCTAACCCATAATAGAGTGCATATCCGCACCAACAAAAGCAGGAACATTGCTAAAGGGCGGTGCTCCTGCTTTTTCTATTTTTCTATGAACATTTCGTGCGTGTGCACGGAATGGTGCAAAACACCTTTTTACAACCATTTTCGTGACATCAAGAAAATGGTATACCAAATTTTTTATGACCATTTTGTCAAGGTTAGCAAAATGGTTCTGCAGTATATGCGTATTATGCAACAGCTGATTTACAATACAAAATATTAGAAGGAGTGATTCTCATGTTGGAAGCAAATTCCCAGACACTAACAGTAACAACTAACACCAATATTACATTTGCCAATAAGAACTTGCAGACAGGAGTAACGGCTGTTTTAGGCAACGATAATGCCACTGTAAGTCTTAATAGACCAGGTATCTACAGAGTGGATTTTACAGCCTATGGTGCAAGTACAGCTGAGGGGACTATTGGAGCACAGCTCTATGCCAATGGCAGTGCCGTGAATAGAGCTTCGTCTGTAGCTACCACAGCAGCAGGAGCACCGCAAAGTATCGGTTTTGCTGCATTGATAGCTGTCGGCAGTACCGTTCAGGGGCAAACAGCCACCATTAATGTACGCTATACAGGTAGTGCGGGCATTTTGAACAATGCAAATCTCATTGTTACCAAAATAGCGTGAGGTGATTAACATGACACCAGAGATAAAGGCGATGTGGCAAAAGGTACTTGTACATCAATTGCAGGGAGTAATGTTTCATCAAGAAGTATCACTGATATACAAAATGTTTGGTGATTGCAGTCATGAAGCTCGTAGGCATTACAAACAGTATATCAATGAAACACTGAATCATTATCAGACTTTAGAGAAAATCATTTGGGAGTATGGCGAAATTGTAAAACCTGTTCCTGCCAATGTAACCCCTATTAAGATATTTGAGCCTGAATTATCCGTAAAGCCGTTAGAGCGAGCCGAGCGCATGAAAGATATGCAGGTTATCAATTCTAAATGGAAAGCATGGGAGACGGCTACTGCAAAGCTCTATGAGGAGGCTATTGCTGTTATACCTAACTGTGGCTGGCTTAAACTCTTGAAATGCGGAGCAGAAAAAGAACTAAAGAATATCCACTAACCAGGACGAGGGAGATTTCAAAAAAAATTTCCCTCGTTTTTTTGTTTTCATCTTGACTTATCGTGTAGCTTTTTTTATAATAAATTTGTAGATGAATAAAATACAATTTTATAAAGGAGGACTTAATTTGGAACAAAGAGAAGCAGTAAATGTAAAAATTCCCGCTAAAGACAAAGAAGTTGCTAGGAACCTTTGCAAAATACTTAATACAAACTACAGCACCTTGGTTTCAATTGGCTTTTACCTAATTTCTCGTTCTTTGGAGCGGGGCGAATTGAAAGCACCTTTGTCTAATTTTATTGTGGATTCAATAAAGGATTAATTTTGCCTTTTTGTAGCTAAAAACAGCTACATATCAGTAACAAGAATAGTAACATTTCATACTGGTTTGACGGCAACTTGGATTATTGTTAGTTTTCTAGGTTGTTCGTGACAGTGGGGTGCCACCACTTAAAAAACGGGGTTTAATTCCGCCCATGCAGAGAAGTGGATTCGCTGTAGTGTGATTGCCTAATGCTTGTGTCCACTACAACGTCAGCAGGTAAAGTGTTCCAAGCCTGTGTTAGACCTAAGTCTTGATAATGGATATGGTAAAAGGGAACGGGGGCATCGTTAGAGTCGACACGATACTAACTAATGTCGAGGGGGTACATCAGATAGGCCAAAGCCAAACTGTCAGAGGCTCGATGACGACAGTAGAAAGATGTATATAGGTCACAAGCAGAACACGGAAACTTGAATGATGGGGCATCTAGGCAGACTACCTTTTTATCTCCTCGCAGGGGTGGTCTACCACAAAGCCGTTTCTTTCATTCCGAGGCATCTTAAAACTCTACAGCTTGGAAGTCAATACTAATTCGTAAAATGAAGTGGAAATATGAGACAGGACGAAGATAACTATCATTATTGCTTCTGTTCTTATCCAAAATCTACGCTTTGTTCCCTGCCTTTAGGCATGGGGAGTGTCAAATATCAGAAACGAGGTGCATATATAAAGCTATCAATAAACTCACATGTTCTTATCCCGCGGTAGATATTGATAGCAGTTATGGTTTTACTAAAACTAGCTTTTTGAAAGGAAGTCAAAGGAGAAAAAAGATGGAAAATATTATTGATAAGCTAAACAGAGATGTGAGGAACGCAGCTGCCACATTATCACATCAGGAAGCAAGGTATTTAGTGGATTTGTATTATCAAATGCAACACAACAGAATTGTTTCCAATAATCAGCAAAGAATATTGAATGAGACTGACGAAAAAGAACCTCATGAAACAATAGCTTTCTTTGGGGTTCAATATGAGAAAGTAGAAAATGAAATCAAATCAGTCTTGAAGAAATATGTTGAGAGTCAGCCTGTTGGCAGATGGATGTTATCTATTACAGGTATAGGACCTGTAATCGCTGCTGGCATGATAGCTAACATCGACATCAAGAAATGTCAAACGGCAGGTGCTATATGGAAATTCGCAGGGTTGGACCCAACAGTGGAGTGGAAAAAGGGACAGAAACGCCCCTGGAATGCTGACTTTAAAACTCTTTGTTGGAAGTTGGGACAGAGTTTCTTGAAAGTTCAGAGCAACCCCAATGCGTTCTATAGCAGACTTTACCTTGAACGTAAGGAATATGAAACTGAAAAGAATGAGAAAGGGGATTATGCAGAACAGGCAAAGGAAAAGCTGGAGAAATTCAAAATTGGCAAGACAACAGAAGCATATAAAGCCTATTCCATCGGCAAACTTCCTGCACAGCATATCAGAGCCAGAGCATTGCGATGGACAGTGAAAATTTTCCTTTCCCACCTCTTTGAAGTTTGGTATGAGCTGGACAGAGGAGAGAAGCCACCAAAGCCATTTGCCATAGCGCAGTTAGGCCATGCACATATGATTGAAGTACCAAATAGACCATAAGCATAGCGAGCCACATACGATGTTAGAAACAGATCGTAGGAGCGAACCATTTAAGAAGATAGAAACATAATCATCGAGTGAGTCATCATAAGTAGATAGTAACATGTCCTTGGAACGAACCAATTAAAGAAGATAGAAACACAACTATCGAGTGAATCATATCGTTAGATAGAAACAGTATACTAGAACGAGCCATTATAGCTGACAGTAACAGCCTGATTGAGCGAACCATATGGCTAGATAGAAACAGATGGTTAGAGTGAGTCATAGGAACTGACAGTAACACCTTCTTGAAACGAGCCGTTAAGCCCGACAGAATCATAGTGCAAGAGTGAATCAATGTTGTAGATAGTAACATTCGTTTAGAATGAGCCACACTTCCAGACAGAAACATCTGTTGCAAGCGAACCATAACACTTGACTGTAACATATCGCTGGAGTGAATCAAAAATAGTAGATAGTAACATAAACTTAGAATGAGCCAAAATGCATGACAGAAACAAAAGTGAAAAGCGAACCAAGGTTAACGAAAGTAACAACAAATGCGAGTGAACCATAATCCCAGACGGAAAAAATATGATGGAGTGAATCATTATATAAAAGGCAAAGGAATGAAGAAAATGAATACTATTCGCAACGCATTTAGATACCTGTTTCAGCCTATTCAGGTTGAAGCTAGATTCCCACTTATAGCATGGGTACTTTTACTGCTAGCAGTATTTATTGCCAAAGTTGAAATTGTATATCAGTGAAAGCAGGGGAATAGATGAACGAGCGTAAAAGAATGATTATAAGGGCAAAAACACAGATGATTATCAATGCAGACACATTGGAAGAATCAGGCTGGTACCGTCGCCTAAATGGAGCCGTGGACAAACTGATGGTCAAGGATTTTAATCTAGCATGTGAGATTGAGCAGTGGCAACAAAAGTTTGCACATTAGAGAGAAAGGAAGATGTGAAATGGGCAAGATAGACCATCCAGAATATTACAAAGCTGGCGGTATAGAGGCCATCGATGTTATCGAGGATTGGAAGCTGGATTTCTGCTTGGGAAATTCGATTAAGTACATTGCCAGAGCTGGCAAGAAGTCTGATGATGTGAAAACAGACTTGGAAAAGGCTGCATGGTATATCAAACATCATGCAGAGGGTGTTAAAGCTGGAACTATTCCACCTATCCCGCCACAAGAAAACACAAAATATGATGCAGAAGATGTATGCGAGGCGTGGGGCGTGTGCGAGGATAATCTATTCTGGGCAATTATTAATCTTTATTATGGCGTGGTAGTGCCAGATAAGGAGTCCATGTACCAGGAATCTATCAAAACAGTATACTATGACCTTATCCGTCACATAACATATTATGTTTAGCATATTGAGGAGGAACACAATAAATGATTCAGTTATCAGAAAATTGGAGATTAACAGCAGATGAAGTGCAGTTCATCTTACAGAAGAAGAATATCAGAAAACAATCTGATGGTGGGGCAGAAGAAGTGTGGGTGAACAAATACTATTATCCCACCTTTCAGATAGCATTGCTGGCATACATGACAAAGCAGACCAGAGCCAAGGTAGGAAACTACCAGCCTGATGAACTCCGTGAGATTGTAGACCACGTCGATGGTGTGTATGAGAAGCTGGCTAAATTGGCTGGAGAATGGCAGAGAAACATTGAGAGAGGTGCAGAAAATGAGCAGTTATGAGAACTATATAGATTATATTCTTGATAAGCTGGACGAGCGTACTTTGCTGGAACAGCTGGCCGAGGAAGCAAGCGAATTATCCCAGGCTGCACTAAAGCTGATTCGGGCGAAAGGGCTGAGTAAAAACGTCACACCAAAGACAGAAGAAAGTATCACACTAAACCTTACAGAGGAAATGTTGGATTGTAGTATTGTTATGGCTCTTTTATGCTTCAAAGATACGAAAATAAGGACGGCCGTTCTTGACGATGATGATATGAAAAACACCCCTAAATGGAAGCGTTGGGCTGAACGGCTGGGATATGAGGAGGAATCGAAATGAGCAAGAATTATATGGCCGAGGTTGCGGCACTGCTAGGAGTGGAGATTGGAGAAGTATTTAAAATTAGTGATGATAATTGGACTGGCGACCTTTATTACCGACTTACCAAAAAAAACGGCATTGAGTATTCAGAAGATAATACCAGTTGGAAGCAGGGCGAGGGAATGATATTAAGAGACCTCATGCTCGGCGATGTTAGGATTAGTAAACTACCATGGAAGCCTATTAATGGAGAAAAATATTACATACCATACATCTCAATTAACAAAGAAAATATGTATGAAAAATATCACTGGGGTGGTGATAGAACTGATGAAGCATTCTATGAGCAAGGTATTGTTTTTAAGACTAAAGAAGAAGCCCTTGCTATGTCAGAAAAGATACTAGCATTTGTAAAGGAGGAACGAGAAAATGGCTAACTACATCAAAGAGGTAACCAATATGCTAGGAGTAGGGTTGGGTGAGGCATTTAAGATGTCAGGGTGTGAAGATGTATTCTTCAGCTTTGGAGAGGATTCATTATCCTGTGGAGATAACCCTAATCACCGTTTACAGATTAGACCACTTGACCCACAGGATTTGGTAGATATGTTAACTGGCAAGCGTAGGGTTATTAAGTACATTCCCAAGCCCAAGTATGGTGATACATATTACATTGTTTGTCCTACTAACATAAGAAGTATGTATGAAATCAAGCAATGGACTGGTTGTGCTATGGATGAGGAATACTATGAGAGAGGACTTGTGTTCACCATCAAGGCTATGGCATTTGAAGCTGCCAAGAGTGTAATTGCTATGCTAAGAGGTAGCTTAACCCCAGCATTACAGGGTACCAACCATATGGATGAGGTAGTGGAAATGCTGGGAATGGGGTATGATGAGACATTCCAGCTTAAGAATGCAGCTGTTACAAGTAAGTTTAAGTTTAAGTCAGATGGACTGTATCTATTTAGTACACTATCTGATGATTGGTATACTGCTCCTGGGGTGCTGTATAAGCTAATAACAGGAGAATACACCATTAGGAAGCCTAGGAAGTTCCCTGTTGTAGGAACAGAGTATTTCCTACCAAATCCCACTGTAAGCTCTATGTGCACCTCTACAACATGGAATGCTAGTGAAGCTGATGTACGAAATCTGGACAATGGACTGGTATGCCTAACTAAGGAAAAGGCAATAGAGGTAGCTAAGAAGATGCTAAAGGTAGCAGAAGATGAATACTAAGCAGAAGTATTGGTTACTTATTGACCCCGTCATTTTCTCATTCGCAATGGCAATGACATCACCAGTTGTTCACATATATTTTATGAGGCTTATAGATGCGAGTATCCTTGCTGTCGCCAATATGATTTCAGTGGGTATTGCGGCAATGACTAATACATCGGTAACAAGAAAGGGATTCCTTGAATGGTATGACAATCACTTTACACTCATTGTAGTAACAGATGTACTTCTATTTACGGTCATATCATTCGCTGGCATGGAGTGGGCCACTATAAGGGTTATCGGCATGGCTATAATCAACGCTATCTCTACAACACTCTGGATATGTGTCATGCAAAACGCCATAAATTCTGTTGTCAAAGGCAAGGATTTAACTATATGGCAAAGCCTAGCAAGCAGTTATGAACTTTATGCATCCTTGGCTGGCGGACTGGTGATTATAATACTAGGAAGTATAGATGTAGAGATAGCTATTATGATACAGTGCATAGCAAACCTAGTTATGGGGCTGGCTGATTTGAGAGCGAGAAAGTTGTTGATGAGGAGCGATGATAGTGATAACTGATGAAAAAGAAATTTTGTTAGAGCAGTTGCAAAGATTGTATAGTATGAGAAGTGTAACCGAACTTCTTAAAATATTAGCAAATGAGACATGCCCGCCTGATGCAGGTAGTCGTTTGTGTGAGGATAATTGTGTTGATTGTTGGCAAAAGTGGCATAAATCTAAATTAAATGAGGTAAGACAAAATGACTAATGGTGATTGGATAAGAACTTTAGACGATGCAAAAGCGAAAGAGCTTTTTAATGGCTGGATACCTTGTGAGGATTGGGAGGAACCAGGAGAACTCATAAGAGATAATGATGAAGAATTAGCAAAAATTCTAAACGACTATTCAAATACGTGCAGGGTTTGCAGTTATTGTGGTATGTGCACACAGTATGCACATTGCTATGATGGTATATATGAGTGGATAAAGCAAGAGCATGAGGAGGATGGCAATGACAAATAGAGAAAAGGCCATTGCTGACTTTACCAAATATCTGGATACATTGAATGCTGATGAGCTTGCAGAGGTTCTCAATGTGAGTTGTCCCATTGATACCTGCTGTAAGTATTGCGTATATAACTGCGGTATTAAGGTTTGTGGAACAAGAACTGATACCTGTGATAACGGCATAAAGAAGTGGCTGGAGGAATCATGATTACACGTGATGAAGCTATAAAAGCAACAAACCTAATATTTGAGTTTTGTTGTCAGCAAAAGGATTGTAAAAGTTGCCCATTCTGTGGGGAAAGAATTTTTGTACCAGAGCAGGGCTATATAGTTTGCGGGCTTTATGAGGAGCCTGCTGCATGGAATCGAGTTTGGAATGAGGGGCGAAAATCATGAAAAATTTAATTATCGGTGCATTAATTGGCATTATAGTTGGTATGTTAGGAACAGCATATGCCGATGGCGAGCTTAAATTTATTGATGGTTATAACGCAATTCAAATCTACACTGATGAGGACACTAAGATACAGTATATCGTTGTTGAATCTTTTAGGTCAAACAGCATATCAATCTGTCCTAGATATACTTCTAGCGGAAATCTGTATTATGT